>Ga0325404_1000902_pt1 | contig 30477 bp, 25 predicted proteins | sample PopdelMetagenome_18_FD_205664 | JGI IMG/M metagenome (GOLD analysis project Ga0325404, IMG submission 205664) | Populus deltoides microbial communities from Bellville, Georgia, United States - Xylem-Control-R1 | ecosystem: Host-associated > Plants > Phyllosphere > Stem > Wood/Secondary xylem...
TTATTCATGGCTTGCCTCTTTTTTCCTTTAAGGGTTACCTGCTGCCTATAGACTTTCTTTTCTAGAGGTGTGGCTCTTTGGTGTATGGGTTGGTGGACATGCCAACATAGTGCATTAAATGCACACTAACTGTCATATGCTGAGTGTTTCTATTATGGGTTACCGTTCAGTTAGTGAATGATGTTCTGGTTAGCTTTCCAATTCATTTTATTTTAATTTTCCTGTTGTTGTTCTGTTACGAATTAACTATGATTGCGTTTTGCTTGCTCTATGGTTTCATTGTCTTTGGTGTGTGATTTTCCCATGCATTCGTATTTTGGCTTCTGCTGACATAATTTTGTCCTTTTTCATTGGTGTGTAATGTTCCCATGCATTTTTATTTTGGTGTCTGTTGACATAACTTTGTCATTTGAGTTTAAATGAGAGCCCTTGCAATTGAGAGGTCATTGGTTTGCGGAAAATTATATAAACTTTTTTGTGTCTTTTTCTAAATTGATTGATGTTTGGTTCTGACATTGATGACTAATGTGTTTCTCTGAGGATCATTGCAATTAAAGGTTATTGGTCTGCAAGGGAGTTTACACACTTTTTTTTTTTGCTTTTCCTTCGTTTTAGAAAACATAGGAACCCTTTCTGCTGTGGTTTTTGTTATTCTAGGGCTGCTTTGGAACTAGTTTATATGTCTGGATTTTGAACCTTTGATCTTACTTGTTTTTTCTTATGTATTTTTTTCTATTTTTCAGCACAACACTATCTTCTATTTTTCTGCAACTTTTACCCTTTACTTATTCATCTGTTATCATGCTAACTTGGTTTTTATTTTTTTGGGTTGCAGTAATCTATCAACATTTGTTGGTTATCGGTTGAGGATTGTTGTGCAGGGTTTCTTCTTCCATCTTCTGGTTAGCTAGAACTCATCTTTTTTTGCACACCGTTTTCCTTATTTTTATACCTCTTCCTTTCTCACCTCTTTAGCTAAGTGTCCTTGCTGTTAGTTAGCTTTTAACATGTGTTTTTAGTTTGAGCTTGACTTTAGCATCTGCTATGTAGATAAGTAATGTTGTGCATTTGTATTTTATTTTAGGATGCATGTAATGGATTAGTTTTTTGCATTTCAGTAAGCCTTTAGTTGGTACGGTTTTTGTTTCTTTAGGTAAAGAATAATTTGTGAATTGTGACGTGTTGCATATAATTGGTTGCTAAATTATCACTTTCAATTGCATTGCATATAATTAGTGGCTGAATTGGTTTCCTACATAAATTTGAATGAAAAAAAATATTGGTTTGGTATCACCGGCAACAAATTCCAGGCACTTTCTTTATTGTTGTGTTTGCTTCTTTCCATTATAGTAACTGATTGTTGCGGCAGAATGAGCTCATGTTTTATAATTATTTGCTTGTGATTTTTGTAATCACATGTTTTTATGACTGTTGTTGTTGTCCACACCTCAAGCTTAACTTTGCTTGCTCACTTTTTATTTCTTACCATTTTTGTAGCCCTATTATTCCATTTGTTGTTAAACTATCTTCAAATTGCAGAGAGCTCAAGCACCACCTTCTCCCTGTCTTACTGAAGCTATAAGTGTACCTTTACTTTTAAATGTAGTATGCTTTATGCCTACAACTTTGTTGTTATATTTTTCTTTTTCATTTTATGCCTAATTTTTAATGAATCAGTTCGGATTTCTTTGTGCATACATGTTCATCTACTTGATAATTAGGTTTTGTATTGAATTTATTATTCTTATTCTTTCATGGAGTAGGTTTTTTTTTCTTTTCCATTGAAATTTTCAGTTTTTGCTATGTTATTAAAATTGCCTTGATTGGAAAATTAGAAACCATTACTGTTGCGATTTTACTTTTAGTTAGATTTTGAATTAAATTGCATATGATTGGCAGTTGAATTATCACTTTAAATTTCATTACAGCATCATGATTAACCATTTTTTTGTTCTATTTTCTCTACATGAATGTGCATTGCTCATGTCAAAGCCTTTCGATTCAATTATATTACATATGATGGCCGACTACTTTTGTTTTCAACAACACTTGCATAAATAAAATTCTCTTTCTTGAAATTATACTATTAATTGCCATGATTTTAATTTGAGTTGCATGTAATTGGTACTGAATTATCACTTTCAATTGGATTGCATATAATATAATTAGTGGTTGAATTGGTTTATAACAAGAGTTTAGTAGGAGAAAAAAAATGTTCATTTGTTACCACCTTTGTTTGTTACAACAAATACCATTTTCTTTATTGTTGCATTTGCTTCTTTTCATTGCAACAACTCTCAGTTTTGCGGCAGAATGAACATATTTTTTATAATTGTTTGCTTGTGATTTTCATAATCGCATGTGTTTTATTGTTGCTATTATCCACCTTTCAAGTTTAAATTTTCTTGCTGACTTTCTAACTTTCCTTATTTTTTACAGGCCTATTGTTCCAATTGTTGTTGAACTATCTCCACATTGCAGGGAACTGAAACACCACCTTCTTCCTGTCTCACTTAAGCTATAGTTGCACCTTTATTTTCAAAGTTGGCCTGCTTTTTGCATGCTTTCTTTCCTGTTGTGTCATTCTTTTCCATTCTGTGCTTAATTTTTTTCCAAATCAATTCAAATTTTTTCGTGTGTTCATGTTTCCTTTATTTCATAATTAAGTTTTATATTCAGTTTCTTATTCTTTTGCATAATTTTTTTCCTTTTCCATTTATGTTCTCAATTCTAACCATGTTATTAAAATTGCCTTGATTGAAAATTTAAAGTCATTGACCTTGCAAATTTAGTTTTGCTTAGACTATTTTTACCATTAAAATTTTTCTTTTAACTTTTAGAAACAACAACTTTATGACTAGCGATCAACAAAGATTACAACCATTCCATGATGTTGAACCTAGTGCTTCTTCACCATACAACTTAATAACCTAAATTTATAGTGAAGGAAATTTAGGTCACGATAATTTTTCATTTACACAGGCAACATCATACATCTTTGATCATCAAATTAGTGATCACTCGCTTTTATATACAATTGATGTTGGTGTATCATATTATACTTCATTACAAGGAAATTGTTCAATCTCGAATGATATTACCTCTACCTCAATGGCATCTACGAGTCGGCACATTTTGCTCATGGATTGTCCACTAATGAAAATTTCAATGACAATACTACCTTTGATATTAACACAACGTATGGACCAATTGCTTATCTAAATCCATTAGTTGGCCAATATGAATACTAGAAAAAAAAAGGAAAAGTGAGTTTACCTTAAATTTTCATGAACTCTTAATCATTTTTATTATACCTTACATCATACATGTTCATTTTTTCATTATTTTTCTTTTTCTTTGTAATTTTTACGGGAAACATGTGAGTATATTGACTTTGGTGATAAGACTTTTACATATTGTCATTGTTATGTGCCTTTTGGCTTCAAGATCTTGCACGTTCATCCAAAAAAATCCATATTTCTCGCTTTGTTGCCTTAATGGTCGAGTTTCTCTTCCTGCTATGCAACCAACTCCTCCAATTCTTGATTTTCTTTATAACCCCAGTAATGGCTCTGCCTCTAAAACATTTCTAGACAATATACGAGCTTATAACTCTATGTTTGCTTTCACATCAATGGGCATAAAAATTGATACTTCTATTAATGATCAACCTGCCCCATATATATATTCAAGATAAACGGTCATTGTCATTATTTAATGGGCTCCCTCTTACCTGTAGATAGAGAATCACCAAAGTTTGCATAACTTTATGTGTTTGACATTTCTCACGAAGTTGCAAATCGACTTTTACCATTTGCAGGAAACTCCAGATCATCATCTTTGGATGAGAATATTGTTGTGGATCTTTTAAAGATGCTTGACGAAACAAACGAGATTGCCAAGTTGTTTCGCAAAGCTAGAGATAAAACTCAGAATATTCAATCTATTAATTTTATACTTCGTTTACTTGGAAAACGAGACCATGATTCACGCCAATATGATGATCCTACATCCAATGACATTGGTGGATTAGTTGATGGGGATATTTGAGATTTTTTCTCTGAACGAGATATTATTATTGAATGTTTTTCAGGCTCTTTAAAGAGGATCTCATATTGCATCCAAAATTTATGGCATTGTAGTATCCCCCTTGTTTCTTTACGGTGAAGATGGCTACTCCTGTAATATTATGTTTGCTGACTATAGACATGGAAAAACAAGGAAAAGGTCAAGAGTTTTAATGTGAGCTTATTATGCTTACCTTATAAATGAAAAGCCTAGGTGCGATAATACCATCATCATAGGAGGTTGTTTGTACCAGCAATTCTTGGTCGATGCATTTGTTAATGTTAAGGAAGATCATCTTGATTATGTTAGAGCTAATAAAAAAGATTTGTGTGCAGAAGTTTATAAAGGTATCCATGAAGTTGTGCTTAAGGGAGATATTGAAGGCTCCTCAACTGGGAAAATCATTGTTCCATCTTCTTTAACTAGTAGCCCATGTTATATGATCAATAATTACCAAGATGCAATGGTTCTATGAAGGGCCTATGGAAATCCTGACCTATTTATTACATTTACATGTAATGTGAATTGGCTTGAGATACAAAAGGAGCTTAGAAAAGATTGAATTTACAAACACGAAGACAAACTTGATATCATTACACATGTTTTTATATCAAAGGTTATTGATATGTTAGCCTTCATAAAATCAGGCAAACCTTTTGGTCGGACTTTTGAAAGTACCTTATCTTTTTTTTCATTTCTTCTAAAGATTGCAACCTTTTGTTGCTATTATGATTGTTTCTCTTAGTTTTTTTTTTCATTTTATAGATGTTTGTGTAATTGAATTTCAAAATAGGGGTTTGCCATACACTCATATGTTAATTTAGTTGCACTCAAATTTTAAATGTCGTACAGCTGAAGATGTTGATTCCATTGTTTCAGTTGAAATTCCTGACAAATTTATATATCTAATATGCTATGAAATTGTTTCGAGATTCATGATACGGTCCATGTGGTCAAAATCTCAATGTATGAATGAGGGAGTTTGCTCAAAAAGATTCTCGAAAAAACTCAAGTCATAAACTGTTTTTGATGATAATGACTTTATTTATTACAGCTGTCATGATCTTAAAGACAATTTTGTTATAAAAAATAGCATTCAGCTCAATCACAGATATGTTGTTCCATATAATAACAAACTCTTATTGCGATACAATGCCCACATAAATATTGAGATTTGTTGTTAATCAATGCTAATCAAGTATCTTTTTAAGTATGTAAGCAAAGGCTCCGACAGATGTAGAGTTGTTGTTGAAAAAGACCGTACTGATGAGATCCATGCATATATGAATTATTGTTTTATATGCCCATATGAAGTAGTCTGACGTCTTCTATAATTTCCAATATATTCAAGATCACCTCCTATTGAATGACTTCATATCCATTTGCCATTACATCAAAATGTTGTTTATTTAGCAAATGAAAGTCTTCCATCAACACTTAAAAAACTAGGTATTGAGAAAACAATGCTCACTGAATGGTTCACAAGTAATAAAGTTGATCATGAAGCATGTAAACTTTACTACTCAGAATTTCCACATAAATATATTTGGGATCCTGGTCAAAAGGAGCGGATTCCAAGATTAAAAGGTTTTAGTCTTGGTTGATTAACATATGTTCACTCTGCTTCAGGAGAGCTTTATTTTGTGAGACTACTCCCACGTAAGAGGAGCGTTGAGCTTTGATTATCTAAAAAATGTTTCGAGTGTTATGCATCCAACATTTCAACTTACTTACAAGAACTTAGGGCTTTTAGAAGATGATAAAGAATGGGAAGAGGTTCTTTGTAAGGCCATGACTAATGCAACATCTCCTCAGATTAGGAATCTTTTTATTAGTGTTATTTTTTTCTGTGATGTTGCTGATCCATAAGTTTTGTTAAATAAATTCTGGCGCTCAATGTATGATAATATTATCACCCGTTTCAAGTCCAACTTTGCCATGCCTAATCTTAAATTATTCGATGATGAGCTTAAAAACTATGTTTTATATGAGTTTGAGCTTCTATTCAATGTTGCTACCTCATCTCTTGAGAAACAAAAGCTTTCAATGCATGATGGCGTTTATTGTCAGAAATAAAGAATAAACTTTTGAGAGAAGAACTTAACTATGATCTTGCAGATCTTATATGTCAGCATTCGTCAGTTTTTCCACAACTCAATCAATGTCAACTAATGTTTGACAAGAACTAATTTTTGTTCATATTCATGGAGGGATGGGAAAAACATTTTTGTGGCATACAATAATTAATTGGTTGAGATTAGATGGTTTGATTGTCCTTACTGTCGCATCATCAGGTATTGCATCACTTTTACTATCTGGTGGTCACACAACTCATTCAAGATTTAAAATCCCCCTTACTGTTTCTGATACTTCATTGTGCGAGATTAAAAAAAACAAAAAAACAAACCTTGCACGACTTGTAGAAATGACGTCTCTCATTGTGTGGGATAAAGCTCTAATGAATAATCGATGTTGTTTTGAGGCATTAGACTGCTCACTTCATGATATCCTAATAAATGATAACGAATTGCCTAATGATAAACTATTTGGTGGGAAATCAATTTTGTTAGGAGGAGATTTCAAACAAATCTTGCCTGTTATTCCTGGAGGAACAAAGAAAGACATTGTTTATGCATCTCTTTGCATCTTTGTTTTGTGATCTAAATTTAAAGTTCTCAATCTTACAAAAAAACATAAGGCTATCCTCCAATGGACTTTCAGATGATCAAAAGAAAGAACTTGCTATTTTTTCCAACTGGATTCTTGTAATTGGTGATCGAACTCAGCAGGATGTTTTGTTCCTTGATGATTATGATGTATCCATGATTAAAATACCATAAGATCTTCTCCTTGAAACTGGATGTGACCCAATATTAGCAATTGTCTTAGCTGTGTATCCCTCTATTTGTGACATCAATATTGATCCATGCTATTTTAGAGAGAGAACAATTGTAATTCCGAGAAATATTACAGTAGTTTCTAAAATCAACGATTGTATCTTTAACATGTTACTGGGAATGAAGTGGATTTACCTAAGTACTGATACTATTTCAAAGCATCAAGTGATGGTGACAATGTAGATATTTTGTATCCTGTTGAATTTATCAATCAACTTGAGTTCAATGGAGTGCCATCCCACACAATTTCCTTAAGAATTGGCATACCAATAATGGTTTTACTTAATCTTAATTTGTCAACTGGTTTATGTAATGAAATGTAATGAAACAAGACTTATTGTTACACAACTTGCCGAGAGGGTCATATAAGCTCAAATAATAATAGGTTCTTTTATTAGTAATCATGTTTTTATTCCCAGGATTGTTTTTCCAATAAATGATACAAAATGTCCATTCACAATTAAACGAAGACAATTTCCTATAAGATTATGTTATGCTATGACAGTAAATAAAAGTCAAGGACAATCGCTGAAGGTTGGAGTTTTTCTCAAGGAACAAGTTTTCACTTATGGACAATTATACGTTGCTCTTTTATGTGTTACCTCAAAACAAGGACTTAAAATTATCACATACGATGCTGAAGGAAATCTTTCAATCTATGTGAAAAACATTGTGTATAAGGATGTTCTTTTCTTTTTATCAATGTTATAATCTCTTGGAACCATATGTTATTTATTTGTCAAGCTTTTGTTCCTTGTTTTTTTGCTTCTCTAAGGTTATTTTTTTAAAAAAGTTAAAATTATTTAATTTGTCCTTTTTTATTTGAGCATGTTTCCTTTTGTTATTTCCCCTTATTCATTTTAAATAATATATTTGCAGCACATGCTTCACAATTTACAGTTTATATATTCTTTTCGTTAATATTAACTTTCTTGTTTTTCTCATTTCTCCTGATATCTTTTTTTTTATTAATCACTTGTAGGACAATGACTCTACCCATAAAAGAGATTAAATAATACAACTTCTACCCTTCATTACAAGCTAGAGCATGTCATGTTTGGATTGCTAAATTTAATGGCCAACATAGCAGCTTTTATTGTGTTTTTGTTGATAACTAGGTAAAATTTATCATGAAAATATAACCACTAATGAATCTTATTTTCTATTTATTGAAATGTTTGGATAATACATCTTCACTCATTTCTAAATATTTTCTTTGACCTGACAATTATTATTTTTTCATTTAACATTAAACTTATTTTTATATAAGGTGGAGTTATTCAAGGTTTAGCTAATGCAAGGGATCTCCCAACATTTGCAACAACAATTATTGAAGGAAATCACTATGAGATCAAAGGATTCTATACTTATGAAAACAGAGCAATAAACACAGTTGTTGCCCATGATGCAGTAATTGATCTCAAATCTAACATAAAAATTGCAGCATTCATTTAACCTATTATAAAACATTTGTATTATTCAATTCAATTTGACAAGATCACTTAAAAATATTCATTCCTATTTTTTAAGATGTCCTTAGAAGACTTAAAGCATTGCAGCCACTCGAACAAGTTATGGTTCGTGGACAGATGCTCGAAAAGAAGAGAGAATTCATGTTTGAGAACATACATTAAGTTCAAAAATTAAATGCAATTGCTTTACTTTTGTCAAACTTATTGATCAAATTTGTTTTGTATTTTCTTTCCAAGTGGTAAGGAGCTTCTAATAACTCTTTAGGGTGATAGTGCACAAGACTTTGATGAACTCGCTCTTCGCAACCTACCATCTCCAGTCATCATTGCATTTGTTGGATTTCGTGTCATAGAATTTAAGGGTAATTTCAACTACTATTTAATTATTTTTCTTTAAAAAATCTTTCAAAATTTTGTTCTTAGTCTAATCCAACTAATTCCCCTTTCGTTTTATTAAAAGAAAAACTATTTTCCTCACAAGGAAAACCAAATCTTAACGGTACAGCTGCCTCTCTTTGATACTTTAATCTAGACATGCCAGAATGCTTAGCATATAAACATTTGTAAGTTATCCCAGCATCAGCTATCTCTCTTATTATGCTTTGCCATTATCAAATTTTTTTCTAACTAATTAATTTTTCACCATCTTTTTGCATCAATTTTGCATTAAGCTTTGCACAACTGCCTGTTGAAATCCAACAACTCCCCTTCCTCAAATGTTGTTTTATCGATGGAGTAACAAATCAAAGAAAATAAGAGAACAATACATTAGATTCTTTGCATAAATCCTTATGAGCATAAGGTTATTTTTTTCACCCCTCTATTATTAACTTTTATAACATGCTTCAACTTCTTCATATAATTAGTTTTTCACTTTCATTTAACCACACCCCTTTAACATATATTTCCTTCATCGTACCAGTACCTGAGATTCACCTGTTAAGCTTTGATTGTTGACTTTGATTTTTCCAATGGCTGGTGGTATCCAAGCTGTCCAAAATGCAACAAAAAACTTAGTGGCGGCGAAAACAATTACACATGAATGGATCATGATGCTATCAACTCTTTTCCAATTCCATGGTAACTCATCTAATTTCTCAACTAAGACAATATTAAGTTGTTAAATAAAAAAAAACATAAATAATTCATGTTCCTCGGATACATTATCATACACTCCTTATTAATGAACATGTCATCAATTTTATATCATAGGTTCTGCTTAGAATGCATTGTTACTGATGGAGAAGATGTCGCTAATTTCCTTATATTTGGAAAAACAGCTGAGAATTTTTTTGGATCATCAGTCCACCATTATGTCTATGATAAAAAAAAAAAAATTATTGATCCCTCAGTCATTCTACTTGCCATGACAGTAAAGTTAAATAAGAGCATGATTTTTCAGCTTCGTTTTGATGCTTTCAGATCCACCACTAACAGATGTGAAATTATCATAACTAATATCTTTAATGACACCACAAATAGCAACATTCATCCTCTAAAAACACCATCTACAGAAGTTAAATCATCTACTACATCCAAGACATCTACTCCATTAAGCTCTACAAAACAGGTTCCTATATATCCATATACTCCACAAAATATTGTCACACAACTCAAGATTGCTTCTAATTCCTTGAAGACACCACCTTAGAACATATCACCAAACAACAAAACAAGCCTGGACTGTGGAGCACGGCGTGCACTTGATTTTGAAACTACAGCATAACAACTTAGGCAAGTTTACCTTTGCCCACACACTTGCTTTACAATTTTTTTTTTTTTGTCTTTAACACATGCTAAAGTAGATGGTTCTTAACCTATGGTTCTTTTGCTATGCATCTCTTTAACTCCTTGATTAAAATAGTCATGAAGATGAGCATGACAGCGCAATTGAAGCTCAAGGAAGTCTACAGAGCATAACTGCATTTGATCACTCACTTCCACCTCTGAAAAAACAACGAACAACATTCCCATCACCCTTAAAGGTTTGATTTTTAACCTCACATTTTTTCATTGCTTCTTATTATTATTTGTAACACTGTACCTGCAACTGTTTACTCTTTTTTAAATTACAAATCATTGTCACATATGATTGTTTTCTTGGTGGACGCCATGAGACTTAAAGTCAACATGACTTTAAATAAAGTTTTATAATGGCTATATAAATTGTACACAAGGTAATGTTAAAAAAAAAATAAAACACCCTTGATTTTTATTTTCTTGCCTCATCCACACATTTAACTTAATGTAATTCATAAATGCTGATAGAATTTTCAACATTCAATTCCATTTGCAACACAGAACAAAAAAACCAAAAACATTTTTGTAGAGACTATTTAACATGTTAAAAAAAAAGACATTAACTAAAGCATCAAATTATAGCAAACTTTTTTTCTTTTATTGTACAAATTATTATTCCATGTTATTTTATATTACACATGTTTGCAGCACACACGTTTCACACATCCTTTCTTTTATTTTGACGTTATTTCTTTCATTGTCTTTCCATCACAAAAGAACTAGCAATTTCTCTACTAATGACTTGGATTTGAATTTCTGGAACAAGAAGATGACTGCTACCTCTGTAATTTTGATATAATATGCAAACAACAATGTCTTTTATAACTTGTCTGCAATTCTCATTTGTTATTACCTAGCAATCTCTTCTTTTCCATGGATGTTATTTTTGTTCCAGCAAAAAATATTCCACCTCCATGCTTTGTCACCTTCCACGTACCGTGAACTTGATCCCTTACCAAGTCCAGGTACACTAAACTTGGCTTAGAATGATTTTCTAATAATATAATTATTTTATCAAATTAATTTTACATTTATTTTCAGTTACAAATTACATACAAATTATAAGAAAGTTTGATCCCTCTCTCTAATTGTTTTTTTGTATTTTAAATTTTGAGGACTTTTATTGAATATAAATGCATCTCGCACTCTAAAGAATTGGAGGAAGGATCTTTTCCATTTTTGTATCTAGGTTCAAGGAAAGGAGAGAATTAAGAATATCTACCAAAAAGACTAATTCAATCTATAATAAATTTCAAAGAAATATTATTGATGATTTCATTTGAAGAGTAAAATTAAAAATAATATATTATTATTATTATCATTAGTAAATTGAAAAAAACACTATTATTACTATCAAATAAAAACCATAAATATTTTAAAAAAATATTAAAAAATATAAATTAAGCAAACAAGTTAAATATTATTATTAAATTAAAAAAATTATTACTACAAGAACTATAAAAACGGGCGAGACAAGTTTAATATTATTACTAATATGAAAAATATTATTATTTGTATTATAAAGTTATTATTTTTATTATAGTTAATATTGTTTCTATAATAATTAATCAATTTGAATGGATCTCGCCACATAAGCATCAACCCTGGATCCAGAAGCAGCACAAATTAGACATGGATCCTGACACATGATCCATTAGACCTGGCACAGGAGCATTGAGTTCTAATGCAGGACCCAAAAGACTAGGATCCAAAAGCAAGATCCAAGAGGGTTGGGTTCAGACATGGGAGCCAAGAGCAGTGGGTCCGGATGTAGGACCTACGAGCAGTGGGTCCTGATGCCGGACCCATCAAAATTGAGTCCTGACACAGGACCCAAGACCCAAGCGAATTGATCCCCTTTCAAGACCTATGAGCAGTGGGTCCTGACGCCGAACCCATCAAAATTGGGTCCTGACGCAGGACCCAAGACCCAAGCGAATTGATCCTCTTTCAGGACCTAATTCTTTTGGTTTGGTTCAGGACCCAATTCGCTTAGATCTAGTGGTAAGACCCAATTTTATTATTATTAATATAAAAAAATATTATTATTTGTATTATAAATATTATTTATTATAATTAAAAGTATTAATATAAAAAATAGTATTATTTGTTTAATATATTTTTTTACTATAATTAAAAGTATTAATATCAAAAATATTATCATTTGTGTTATCAATATTATCATTTTTACTGTAATTAAAAGTATTAATATAAAAATATTATTATTCATGGTATAAATATTATTATTTTTACTATATTTGTAGTATTAATATTAAAAATAATATTATTTGTATTATAAATATCATAGTGCCTTAAGGGCGTTCCTCTTCTATGTTTTTTTTCTCAAGAATTGTAGCTGGGGGGCATTGCCTCCTCTACCAAAACCTATTGAGTCTGGCTACCAAGTCAGGCCCAAAACACTTCCAAAAAGAGCCAACAACATTGGGTCCTATTGTCCATCTAAATCAAATAGTGTTGGGTCTAGATGATCAAGACCCAAAACACATCAAAAAACATTTGGGTCTGGCTGGGCAGTCATATCGAAAGATATTATTATTTGTATTATAAATATTTTAAATTTTATTATTATTAATGTTAAAAATTTTATTATTTCTCTTATAAATATTTTTTATTATAATTAAAAGTATTAATATCAAAATAATATTATTTGTGTTATAAATATTATTATATTTATTATAATTAAAAGTATTAAGCTTAAAAATAGTATTATTTGTGTTATAAATATTTTTTTTACTATAATTAAAAGTATTAATATCAAAAATATTATTATTTGTATTATAAATAACATTATTTTTACTATAATTAAAAGTATTAATATAAAAAACAGTATTATTCGAGTTACAAATATTATTATTTTTATTATAATTAAAAGTATTAATATTAAAAATAGTATTATTTGTGTATAATTATTATTATTTTTATAATAATTAACAGTATTAATATCAAAAATATTATTATTTGTGTTATAAATAATATTATTTTTATTATAATTAATAGTATTAATACTAAAAATATTATCATTTGTCTCATAAATATTATTATTATTTTATTATAATTCAAAATATTAGTATTATACATATTATTATTTTTATTATAATTAATATTATTAATAAAATAATTAATAATAAAAATTATTATTATTATTATTATTATTATTATTATTATTATTATTATCATCATCATCATCATCATCATCATTAAGAAATTGTTTTAAAAAAAATACTATTATTACTATTGAAGGAAAAACATCATTGTCTTAACATTAAAAAAATATAATTCAAAACATTCATAAAAAATATTATTATTTGTGTTCCAAATATTATGATTTTTATTATAATTCAAAATATTAATATCAAAAATATTTTGATTAGTGTTATAAATATTATTATTTTTATTATAATTCTTTATATTCATATAAAAAATATAATTATTTACATTGTAAATATTCTTAGGTTTCTAAATATGATTATTTGTGTTATAAATATTATTATTTTTATTATAATTTAAAGTGTTAATATAAAAAATATTATTATTTGTGGTATAAATATTATTATTTTATTATAATTCTTTTGGGTGCTTCAAACAAAGAACCAATTGGCCTTGGATCCTGTGTTAGGACCCGATGCTTTTGGGTCTTGTATCAGGACCCATTTCGCTTGGATCCCGGGTCTAAAGCCAAGTCTCTTAGGTTCTAGATTTGGATCCAATTGGCCTAGGTCTTACATTAAGATCCAATGCTCTTGGGTCTACGATTTCTAAATATAATTATTTATGTTATCAATATTATTATGTTTTTTATAATTAAAAGTATTCATTTTAAAGAAAAGTATTATTTATATTATAAATATTATTTTTTTTTATTATAATTGAAAGTATTAATATTTAAAATAGTATTATTTGTGTTATAAATATTATTATTTTTATTAAAATTAATAGTATAAATATTAAAAATATTATCATTTGTCTTATAAATATTATTATTTTTATTATAATTAATAATAATATTATTTGTATTATACATATTATTATTTTTATTATAATTAATATTATTAATTAAATAAATAATAAATTTGAAAAAAAATATTATTATTTTTATTATCATTAATAAATTTTTAAAAAATACTATTATTACTATTGAAGAAAAAACCATTATTTTTTAAAGATTAAAAAATATAATTCAAAATATTTTGATTGGGTTCTAAGTCTGGACCCAAGTCTCTTGGGTCTTGTCGCAGGACTCAATGCTCTTGGGTCTTGGATTTCTAAATACTAGTATTTGTGTTATCAATATTATTATGTTTATTATAATTAAAAGTATTCATTTTAAAAATAGTATTATTTGTATTATAAATATTATTATTTTTATTATAATTAAAAGTATTAATATAAAAAAATTATTTGTGTTATAAAAAATATTATTTTTATTATAAATAATATTATTAATAATAATTAATAAATTTGAAAAATATTATTATCTGGAAAATAACCATAGGTTTGATTTGAAATTTAAAATTAATTATTATTATTATTATTATTATTATTATTATTGTTATTGTTATTAAATTTTAAAAACTTATTATTATTATTGATGAAAAATCATAATTGTTTTTGAGAATTTAAAAAATATAAATTGTTTTTCAAATAAGTTAGATATTATGATTAATATTATAAATACATTGGGACTTGAATGTTTTAAAATACTCTCAATCAAATACCTTCGATCTAAACTTTATTTAAAATGTTATCATTTTAATACATAATATGCACATTAAACAAAAATAATGTTAATTTTATTTTTTTTTCCATGAAAGTTTTTTAAAATCGACATTGTTTTAGCGGATAAAATATGTATATTAGACTTAAACTATTAGAAGAAATTGAAGGATGAAACTGAGAAGTATATAAATATTCGGGGCCTAATTGATAAAAGTTACATATAGGTTTGGGACTAAATTGAGGTTTTCATAAATAAAATGACTAAAACCTAGTTAATGAAAAGAAAAAAAAAAATCACTTACCTTCATTTCCTTAAACCCTAAACAGACCTACACCCACTGCAACTAATTCTCGGTGTATTAAAGCGTCACGCCGGAACTCCACCAACCCAAGCCTGCTTAGCCATCGGCCGTCGTTCTCTTGCTGTAAGAGCCTGGCAGTGGCAGCCCATTATTCTATTTATCAAGCTCTGCTTGGATCGACCTTGCTTCGGCTTGAACTTGGGCATACTTACAAGGTGAGTGGTAACGGTAAATATGTAACATATTCTTCGTCGTTGAGTCGGCTTATATGAATCGTTCTATATTTGATTGAATCATAGAGCTAAGTGGGATAAATATTTGTCAAGTTTCAGAGTGGTTAGAACTTGAAGGAAGTATGAAACATCAGCTTGGACAGTTCTTGAGTAATCATTCAATTTTGACAATTTCTTATCTATTTCTTTTCACCTATGCTTTGCTGAATATCATTCTTTGGAATTCAGCTAATTATGCATTTACTGTAGAATTTTTGAGAATTAATTTCCTTGCTGGCTGTTGAAATGAAATTACTCTTCTTTTATTGCCAAATCTCAACAATTGTTTGGGATTTCGACACATTGTGTTATGGAAACTGAATGTGAACTTCTGTATGTTTGGCATTTGAGTAACAATGATGATATTCTTATTTGATATCCGTTGTTTCCATTCGGTTATTGTCAAAGACCAAAAAGAATGGCGATGCCACAGTTATATGGGCGGACAAAAAGCGTGACAAAAAGATCAAAGAAGTACCTAGAAGAAGCACTGTATGTGAGGCTGTTCAAAGAAGGCAGCTCAGAGGTTAGTGTGAGACAACAGTTAAATCAGTTCCTCAAGAGCTCCAAGCGTGTCTTCAAATGGGAAGTTGGTGACACTATCAAGAAGCTTCGCAGTCGCAACCTTTATTACCCAGCTGTCAAGGTATCCTTCCTCAAACCCCCAATCTTTTTTACCTGTATACTTGTTATTCTCATTATTCGTTTGTGATATTATGGGATATGATTGTCTGAATCTAGAAGGTGAAACATGCTGAATTTTATGAACATCTGCGTCCATTTTGTTTTGTGCCTTGCAGTTAATCTATGACCATTTGTTTCAAACTAGTGGTATTGTCTGTATCCCCCAATTAAACAAAGTTGTACCTTAAGTTTTTGCTCTTAATGGATATTAGGTCATAATCATATATGTGCTACTTTAAATTTCTTAATCACACCCTGCATATTGTATATCATTATATGTACTTCTTTCATTGTTTACAGCTATCAGAAACTATGTCTAGTAGGGGCATGAATAAAACCGTCAGTGATCAAGCTATCCATCTTGATCTAGTTGCCAAAACTCGAGGCATACCTGCTGCAGAAAATTACTTCATTGATCTTCCTGAAACATCCAAGAACCTTCGAACATATGGAGCTCTTCTCAACTGTTACTGTAAAGAATTGATGACTGAAGAAGCAGAAGCTCTCATTGAAAAGATGAAGGAACTCAATCTTGGTTTGAGCTCCATGTCTTACAACAGCCTTATGACTCTCTACACAAAAGTGGGTCAGCCCGAAAGGATCCCAGCAATTATACAGGAAATGAAGGCTGCCAATGTCATGCCAGATTCTTACACATACAATGTCTGGATGAGGGCTCTGGCAGCTGTAAATGATATTTCTGGTGTTGAAAGAGTGATCGAAGAGATGAAGAGGGATGTCCGAGTTGCTGCGAATTGGACAACATATAGCAACTTAGCCTCGATTTATGTTGATGCTGGCTATTTTGATAAGGCAGAAAAGGCACTTAAGGAATTGGAGAAGATAAATGCAAACAAAGATCTTTTTGCTTTCCAGTTCCTGATTACTTTGTATGGCCGAACAGGAAAGTTGCTTGAAGTTTATCGAATATGGCGTTCTTTGAGGCTGGCTTTTCCTAAAACTGCAAATATAAGCTATCTAAATATGATCCAGGTGCTGGTTAACTTGAAAGATGTACCTGGTGCAGAGAAGTGCTTCAGGGAATGGGAATCTGGGTGCTCAACATATGATATCAGGGTTGCAAATGTTATCATCGGTGCATATGCCAAGGAAGGTTTGGTTGACAAGGCAGAGGAACTCAAGGAAAGGGCCCGCAGGAGAGGAGCCAAGCCTAATTCTAAAACCTGGGAAATATTTTGTGATTATTATTTGAAAAATGGGGATGTCAAATTGGGTGTTGATTGTATAGCCAATGCGGTATCTGCTGGTAGAGGGAATGGTCAAAAGTGGGTGCCATCACCTGTGATTGTAGGGTCTTTGATGGCACATTTTGAGCAGCAGAAGGATGTAGATGGTGCAGAAGATCTTATTGAGATTTTGAAGAAGGCTGTAGATGATGTAGCCGTGGAGGTATTTGAGTCATTGATTAGAACTTATGCAGCTGCTGGAAGAAAAAGCCAACTGATGCGTCGCAGATTGAAGATGGAGAATGTGGAAGTGAGTGATGATTGTCAGAAGTTGCTTGAAGCAATATGTGTGGAGTAGTTTTATTTACTGTTTCAGTTTGTTACCATGATATCATGTGTTCTAGAATCAATTTTGAATGGTTTAACTTGCTATATTGTTCTAATAATGAACTGTGGCATCTGCTTCATTTTTTATGGTGGAGATACATGTAGTCAATGATTAAACAAAGTGTTATGCTGTACTTGTAATCTTTTTTGTGCCCGGAATGATAAGACTAATGATTCAGGACTTGGCTGCTTTTGCGACATTGTTCAGGGTTTTTATCAAGAATAACGTTTAAGTTATTTAAATCACTCTGTTCAGCCCCAGAGACTACAGAGTCTGTTTCCATTTTCTGTAGAGTTTTATTGGTTAGAGTGTTTCCCAAATATCAACCCAAAACATATGTACACTTCGCATGGAGCTGCTTAATTGCTCCTACTCTAATTTCACCCTGCATTGTCTTCTTCTTGTTGATGTTAGGCTCGTTCATATTGTACGGGTTTTGAGAGCCAAGAGGTAGAGGATTTTCCGATGGCATCCTTGGTGTTTTGTGTTGCTGTGGTCTATCAATTTCAGAATGCATCCCATTATCTACGAAAATCTCACAGTTACATTGCCAACACTACATTCTATGCCCAAAAAAATCGTATAACACTACATTCTATACCCAAAAAAATCGTATATTCTTGCTACTTTTACATTTCAACCAATAAGTGCTTGACACCTCAATCAATACGTACTTGGAAGTTTAATTTTAGCTTGTGCTTGCTATACTAGCAGCTATCTAATGGAAGTAGTTAATGAACTAGCTTGGTAACTCTAATTGGTTACTCTTTCAGCTAATGTATGTCTAGGACTACTGAATAGCAGGGTATATTCTTAGATTTCTCCAAACACATAAAAAAAATAATAAATTTAAATTTTGTTAAGAGTTTTAAGAATTATTTAATATTACAACCATTCAACTATAAAAATACAATCATATTAATTGATTGAATTATATTTAAAAATCAAGTATAATATTTAGCAAATTGTCATTATCTTCTAAATATTAAGAAAGTTATAAGTGATCTGACTTAACATTTCAATGATTAGTTTTTCAATGTAATTATTACCTTTTCATCAAGAATATTCCTATGTAAACATTATAAAAATAGAGTATGTATACTTTGTTAAATCATTTTAGTTTTCAACATTATAGTAATTGATTATTTGAATAAGATTTTGAAACTCTTTTTAAAACTCATTCTACCTTGGCCAAAGATTTCACAATTAGTACTATTTGAGAACAAATAGAATATTTTTTCTAATTCATTAGGGGTGATGAATTCTCTATTGATTACTCAAATACCTTCATATAATTTATGTTATACTCAATATTTTCTTATTTGTTACCTTTGATTAAGACAATGTGTGGTCAAGATCAAAATATAACACTTCATATATAAAATAACTAAGTGGTCTCAAGTCTAAGAATCACTACACAATTATCACATGAACTTTTCCATAGACATAGATGATCTATCTATATGGAATTCTCTTGTAGATCAGTTCAGTGTACATATCATCTAACAAGCACTTGTATATTAGTTCTAGGTATTCCTTATATCTCGGTTTATGAGAGCAACTGTTTTTTTTTTATAAAGGAAGTAACATTAATGTTTAGTCTTAATAAAACATTGACTATAAACATTTAGAAATAATGTTTTGATGCATTATGAATCTCATAATTAGATAAACTTTATTATTTTCTATGCAAAGCATTATTGTTCCATGGACTTTATCAATAGTATATATTCATTAATAAAATATAATTTAATATTGAAGATAAAGAAAGTCTTTATTAATAATAAATATATTTTACATGAATAAAATCAGCATTACATGTAACCAACCAATTGACTATAAGGTTCACTAACAATTTAACACTTGCACTATAGTCAATCGCTCATATATCTAATACCATATCCCTCCATTAGTGCCTTAAAGGTCTCATACCTCTTAGTGCATTTAGCTGTATTAAACAACTCTTTGAGATGCATAATTATTATATGAAAATTTATATTCTCATGTTGTATTTGAAGTTAAAGTGACATGTAGCCTACATATTGTCATCAATATGATATTGATATTCAGTCTTAATTTCGTTATTAACATTCGAATCAAGGACAAGATGAATCAAATTTTTAAGAACATATAACATTTTTTCTTATTTGAGAACAATTCTTATATTTCAGTATCAATCTAAGAAGTTTGGTTCAGTCAATTTATTAGCATCAAATATGCTTCATAGAGATATATTTATTTTTACTCATGGTAATTTATCAACCTATTCATGTAAAGATAGTAAGTATTGATTTCATGCATACATATTTATAACCATATTCATATAAGGTCTTTAATCTTAATTTGATTTCTCTCTATTTCTTGCAGATTAATAACCCTCACTATTAATTTAGAAAATCTCCTTTAGATCTCCTAATGGGTTTGGATCCCATTTAGTTTATATGATCTTAAGTAATTTAACATATCAAAATAAATTAAATTAGATAGATAATATAGTTTATCAATGATATCTTTTTGTAACTCCTAGATCAACTAGGTGATAACATTTTGTCTAAAGATATTATATATGTTTTGCCTAACTAATTTCTCTAATCTTATATGATCATAACTAACCCATCCAAATCATCCAAGTTAATTAAGTAGGACCTGATTTTATAGCATTAAATATATTCGATTAACGGTAACCTTAGGGAGCTCAACCAGTTATTCATGAATATAACTCTGGTTTTATGTACATAAAATCGAAAGTCAATAAATCATATTTTCAGCATATACTTAATATATTAATGAGAGATTTATTATTGTAATTAAATCTCATTCCATGTCATTATTGATGTATCATCTATAACAATTACCTATTGACATACACCCTAACATGTCATTATAATTGGATGATTATTGACTTATCTAAACTATATTCCTCGAGCCATTAAAGGGAATTAGGTGGTTAAAATCTAGATAGCTGCTGCAAATCTTCATAATTCCTTTGCGAGCACCATAGTTGTATCTTTCACTAACATTCTTTCTTCATCTTGGATTACAAAATCATTTTCAATCTAAATTTCTATATTTCTAAATTACATGACATTTACATAATTAATTAAGAAACCTCGAGTTATATTCAAGGGGAATTAGATGAGAAAAGAATTTTACAACCTAAAAATAATAATAATAAAAAAGACAGGACACACAAGCTATATTTAATATGACAACCATTCAACTATATTGTCCATAATCATTCATAATGGATCAGAACATATTAATATGATTAATACATATATTGCATGCTTCAATTATAATTATTAGCTTTACGTGTAAAATTTTATTAACTATAAACATATTTTTTTATTGAAAAACTCTTTTTCAAAATTTAATAAGAAAATTAATCATATTAAAATTCTTTTTAATATCCTAAATAATTTAATATTTTAATTAAATCTTAATCCTATTAGGATATTACAAAACTAATTTTTTTTAATTAAACATGTTCATTCAATCCTAATCAAATTAGAAAAAATAATTTTATAACTAATTTAATTTTGGCATTTTAATTCTAAAATATAAAAGCAATATTTTATACATGGAGAGACATAATCAGAATTCTGCCCCAATTATACCTAGATGTAAATAGGCATAAGTTGGAGGGTTAGAATCGTAATTCTACTCCTCAAAACCCTAAACTAAGCTCAGGGACAGAATCATAATTTTGCCCATTTTTCTTCTCTTAGCAACTACTGGTAGTGGGCACACCTTTAGCGACACTTAAACATCGGTAACCTGTGTTGCCACTAGGTTTGTTGCACGAGGTTGTTGCCTCGCCTATTGGGCTCTTTAATAGCATTAGAAAAGGTTGCTGCTAGATTTGGCATAACACGAGGGGTTGAACTCGCATTGCACCACCTCTAGTGCGAGGCAACAACCTCGTGTTATGTGGCATGGGTTGTTGCCTCCAACGTGAGGCAACTCGCATTAGAAGGTAGCAATGCTAGCCACCATTAGCGTCCTGGCCTGGTGCATTAGACACCGGTTAGGTGTGTTAGTAGTCTTTACGCTGCCGATGGTGATGCATAAACACCAAAAACCATTTTTTAGATTTCAGCCAGATCTGACCGAAATAGTATTAATTGTTTTTGAAAAAGATGAAAGAGAAAAATACTTTTGGGTAAAATAAATTTGCACATAAATTTAATTCACAATCAACACTAATAAATAAAACATGCAATCAATAACCCTAATTGTCTAACGAAGGCTCTAATATCACTATTAGATTTTTCAAAACACGTACACGTTGTGGAATCAATAAATTTAAAGTTTTTCAAGAGTTCCAAGGATTTCATTAGATAAATCTAAAGTTATTTAGGGCTTATACAAATATTACCTAAAAATTAGATGTTCTTTATGACTTTGAATATTTGCCTCAAGGTTAAGTTATTAAAAATCACAAGTCGTCCAAATATCCAGCCTCTAACGATAATCCACATGAACCATTAGTGAGAAATCTTTTAAATCTTTTTAGTAGAGAGTGATTGCTATACCTTAGAGAGCTATCTCTTTTTTGTGTGTTAGGTGTTTCTGTACTATACTTTACTCACCTTCTCATAGAAAATAAAAGACATAACGTTCTATTTATTGGGAAACCTAGAAACCCTGTAAATTACAAAATAACAATTTCCTCCTTATATGTGTGAGTCATTAGATTTCTTAATAAATTGACCCAAATATAAATCATAATCTTAGATAAAATAAAATTAAATAAATTAAACAATTTAATTTATTATCAATTTAACAATTGATTGACTTATTTTTGAAGATCAAGCACAATATCTAATCTGTCATGATTTTAAAATATTAAGAAAGTCATAAGTAGCCTGACTTAACCTTTTAATAACAAGTTTTTTAGTGTAATTTTTATCATTTTATCAAGAATGTTCTGATTTAAATATTTTAATAAATAGTATATCTGCTTAATTTGTTAAATCTTTTTAGTTCTCAATATTATAGTAATTGATTATTTGAATAAGATTTCAAAACTCATTTCATGTTGGTCAATGATTTCATAATCAATATTATTTGAAAACATATAGAATATTTTCCATAATTCATATAGGGTAATCAATCCGCTCTAATTACTCAAATATATTTATGCAACTTGTCATAACTTGATTTTTTTACCTCATTTTATTAACAATTTTAAAAAAATCCAAAAATAGCAAAACATAACAAAAAATTAAAAAATAATTTTTTACATATTTATGTCATTTTTGGTATTTTTTAATGTCTTTTTAAAAGAATTTAAAAATTAAAAATTTGTTTTCAACATGTTCAACTATTAAAATGCCCATTTCATAACCATTGTTTATTTTTTTTCATTAAATTGATAGTAATGTTGTTTTTTTTTTAAATTATCAAAATACAAAAAAATAAAAAATAATATATATATATCAAGGAGATAAAAATGTGAGGGGAGAAAAATGAGTAACCAAAGTGATTTTTTAGTTGTTTGGAGAGCAAGTAATTAGAAGGAAAAAAATAAATTTATTTTGTTTATAAATAAGTAACTTTAGATAAAAAAAAAAAAGAGAGAGAATTTTAAAGGATAATTAGTTATAGCATGAAAAAAATTAAACAACACAAAACACTCTCCCTCGCGACCAGCTCTCTCTTAAACCAAAAAAAAATGAACTAGAGATTAAAAAAAAAAATAAAAATGAACCCAGGACCATGACTAACCATTAACACCACTAGCCACACGGCTTCCCCCCTCTCTGCTTGCCTCCATCCTTTCTTCACTAATTTTCCCAGCCAAAACAGATCACTCACTGACAACAATACCGTCAACCACCGTGAGCTCAACACCGACTCAGCTTCCCCTCATTTTTCATTGAAAAAGAAGCAAACCCAGATGTCTTTCACCCCTTCAGCCACCATACATGGCAGATCCTCCCAAATCACCCTTCCATTCTTCATCCTCACCATTAAACCATCCTCCAACCAACACTGAAACGGGTCCCTAAAACCCCACAAAACGGCACTGTGAATAACAGCAGAAGAATCAGACAAACCCGCAGCTCCAGCAGTGGCACCGTCATCCTTTTTCTCATCTTCAACCATTCCAGTGGCAGTGAAAGATATTTCAGTGACAGCTCAAACTTCATCCTTTTGGCACCGACGGCTGATTAAACCGTGAGCAATGGAAGCTCCTCCTTCCAAGAGCAGGAGAGATTGTTCTTTATCAGCCACGCCATTTCTCAACTATAGCAGAGCTTCTTTTTTTTTTTACTAGCAGTTTCCTCCTTCTCAAGCATCTCCAACCGTACACTCCTCAGCATCAACGTGGACCTCTCCATTTGAACCATGAGTTCTTTGTTTTTTTTTTTTTATTTATTTATTGTAGCAACAGTCCAGCACTGATTCCCCAGCAACTTTTCTTGGTCTAGCCACTATGACCTCTTCAGCTCCAGCAACTGTATCTCGTGGAACCAACAACTTCATAGCCATCATCATATATCGCGAGCTCATCGGCCAACCATCCACCATTGCCTCTCTTTGACAAAGCCAAGACAGACCAACAGTTTCCTCTGCATCTTCACGGTCAAACTCTCCTCTACCCGTCACCCGTGAGTCACTTTGTCAGCACCAGCAACTTCATCTCCAGATCCAGCAGTGCAGCGAATGACGTCCTCCAGCAGCTTCTCCTTGAGCAGTAGGGAACTTCTCTGCACCACCAACGTGAGCAGCGAACTTCTCTTCACCAGCGTTAATCAGCAACTCCTCCTCAGTAGCGCTATCCCTTTCCACTTGATTTTTATATTAGATTTCGTCCTTATTCTTTTAATTATGATGTATTTAGTTCTTATTCTTCACTACTAGAAAATCAATAAATACAAATAGAAATATTGAGAGAATTACAGTGGAGTAAAAAATTAAAACAAAGTTAAAAAAATGATGATGGGGTAAATTCATTGGTAAACTGTAAACACTGTTCATCATGTCTCACTTTCCAATTGCACTGTTAATTGTTGTTCTTTACGGACAAAATAACAGATAGATTAAAAATTCGTCGATGTTATTTGGTGGTTTTCTGAAAAAATTCAATTAATTTAAAATTTTTATTTAAATATTATAGACGGAATCACCAACGGATTAAAAAATCATCGGTGGTTGTTGGCGGTTTCTGAAAACTTTTTATGCGACTGAAAATTTAAATTAAATATTACAGACAAAATTACGGATGAAATAATTAAAAAATATTAATATTTAATTATCCATTCGTAAAACCGTCGCTAACACGCCCCAATAAAAAGCCTGAATCCCCTTATTCTTCTTCTTCTACTACTACTTCTTCTTCTTCTTTTTCACTAAATGTAAAAAACATCAATATCTATTTCTTTCTCTTCTCTTCTCTCCTCATCTTCTTCTCTTCTCTCCTCATCTCCTTCTCTTCTCTTCCATGCTCGGGTATATCTTCTTCTTCTTTCTTCTTTTATCCTCTTAGTTTTTTTTTAAATTAATATGCTTTAAGAAAAAAATTTCTCTCCTTAGCTTCATTTGCAATTACAAAAAAAAGTAGGTTTCATCAAATGTCAATCATTCTTTTAATGACCTATTTCTATATATATAGTTTAGCTTTACATATTTGTACATTGCCACCCATGTCAATCATTCTTTTAATGACCTACTTACATCCAATAGGGTTTATCCTTTCAGATGGAGCAACCAAAGTCCATACTTGGTTGGTGTATATAGAATCCATTTTAGATTTCATGGCTTTAAGCCATTTCTCAAAATCAATATTAGATATTACTTCTATATAGTTGGTAAGCTCATCAAGTATGAGCATCTCGTCATCATCAGCTTCCACAAGAAGTTGATATCTCAATGGTGTATGATGTGTCCTATCAAATCTATAAAGTTCTTATATTTTTTGAGTTTTAAACTAAACATAAAATGTTATAACCTCACGCTTTTGTTCTATTTGGATGTTTTTTTATGGTTCTTGAACTTTATTAAGTTTTATTTTTCTCCTACTACTCATTTCAAGAATAAATTGTTTCACTATAAAGGTAACATATTTTAAGATAAACAATGTTTGCTTAATGAGATGGTAGAAATAATATTTAATAGATTGTATTGGATATCCTACAAACTTACAATAATTTGACTTTGCTCCTAGCTTTAAAGATACCATATGCTTCATATAAACATTACATCCCTAAATCTTTAAGGATGATAAGTTGGGTCTCTTACCATTTCATATCTCATATGAAGTCTTATCAACAAATTTTGATGGAATCTTTTTTAAAAGGTAACCAACAATTTGCAAGGTATAACCCTAAAATGAAAATGGAAGGTCTGCATAGCTCATTATGGATTATACCATATCTAATAAGATACGATTTCTCCTTTCAGAAACTCTATTAAGTTGTGGTGTTCCAAGAGGTTTCCATTATGAGAGAATGCCATTATCTTTTAAATAATCTTGAAAAACTTGGCTCAAGGGTTCACCATCTTGATCCAATCAAAGTATTTTAATATTCTTTCGTGTTTGTTTTTCAACTTCATTTCTGAATTCTTTGAATCTTTTAAATGATTTAGACTTATGTTTCATTAAATATACATAATCATATCTAGAAAGGTTATAAGTAAATATAATGAAATAAGTATATTTGTTTATGGTATGAATCGGCATTGGTCCATATACATCTGTATATATTAAACCTAACAATTCTTTAGACCTTTTACTTCCAATAAAAGGGTGTTCTAGTCATTTTACCTAATAAACAAGCTTTAAAAGTTTCACACGATTCATAATAAAAAAGATCAAAATATCTTTCTTTATGTAACTTAGTGATCCTTGTTTTATTAATATGACCTGGTCTATAGTGCTATAAATATAAATGATATTGATTATCTAATCTATTTTTTTTATAGTTTATATTGAACATGGGCATTTCAAAATCAATTATATATAAACTATTTGTATAATTACTAGATTCATAAAAAAACACCATTATTATAAAAAAATAATATTTTCCTTCAATCATAAATATAAATCCATTTAAAGCTAAGTACGAAATAGATATATTATTTCTAGAAAGTACTGAAACAAAATAACAATTATCAAGTTCTAGTATCAACCCACTTGGAAAACTTATTCCATCTTGGTCAAAGATTTCACAATCAATACTATTGATTACTTAAATACCTTTATATAATTAATGTTATATCAAATATATATTTGTTTGTTACCCTTGATTAAGATAACATGTGGTTAGGATCAAAGCATAACAATCCTTATATAAGATAACTTGGTGATCTCAAGTTTAAGGATCATTTAAACAACTATCACGAAAGCTTTTTCGTAGACATATATGATCTCTCATTATGAGATTCTTTTACGAGTCAGTTCAGTATATATGTCATACGTAAAGCACCTATATATTAGTTCCAAGTATCTCTCATATTTTAGTTTATGAGAGCAACTACTTCTTTTTATAAAAGAATGAATGTATTATGTATCACTCTCAACAACTCTAACTAATATCCATTCTTAATAGAACAACGCCCATGAATATTTAGAAACAATGCTTTGATGCAATAAAAATTTCATAATTATAACAACTTTATAATTTTCTTTGCAAAACATTTTTATCCTATGAACTTTATCTTTACTCTAGATTCATTAAATAAACTTAGATTCATTAATCAAATGTAAATGAATATTAAAGATAAACAAAGCCTTTATTAATAATAAATATATTTTACATAAATAAAATTATTGTTACATGTAATTAACCAATTAGTTATGGGGTATATTTACTAACAAACACATCTTTCATCGCTAAGATGCAATTTTACGAGTATTGTTTTGACAATTGAAGAGGTATAAGATGATTAGGATTTTGAGAAAGTATGGTAGTATTGTTTTGACAATTGAAGAGGTATAAGATGATTAGGATTTTGAGAAAGTATGGTATCTCAAGATTTTGTTGTGAATTTCCTTTCCAACAGGGGGTTATTTCAGAAAGAAAATGTTGGATTCTAAAATTATATTTTTGGTTTTTGAAAGGAGAGCATCTTACTTTATGTTATGTTGAGTTAGTAAAAATTGCACAATTTAGTATCATTAAGAATATGGTGCACATACATGTTATTTTTTTTAGGCTGACACCTTTTAACATAAACATGTTTTTTATTCGAAATGACTTTTTAAGACACATAATGTTGGATATGATTCATGATCATGAAAGAAAGAATACATGAGACTCAAATGGTGTGTAAAGGTTCAAATACAAAGGATTATTTGTTCTGTGTAAAGATATTTTTAGGCTTGTTGAATTGATTTTTTTCATTTTAATGATTGATCTCATTACAACCTCCAATCTCCAAATTGTATCTTGTGTTTTATCATTGATATTTTGTCTTCAAGTTTAGACGTTTCACCATCATAAAGGACAATTTATAGAGTTGTTTGTCTTTTCTTTTTTATCATCATTTTTTTAACTTGATCATTTGAATTTTTCACTTGATTATTTATTATCTCTCTTTTGTAACACTTTTGTCCCTTTGACATTTCTATTATCTCTTTCTATTAAAAAAACATTAATGATTGTTTGAAAGCTTTAAGAACGTGACCTAAAAATTCATTCAAATCTAAAAACATTCACCACAATACATATCCAAATCAACCATAAACAAAAATAATAATTTGAAAGATGTTTAGGGTTCAAAACAAACTTTCTAGGGTGGCTAAGGTGGATAAAAAAGACTAAAACAATAGGTGAAAGTGGCAAAACAATGCTAGAAAAGTTAGTAGTGATGACTAGGATTGCATCACATTGTTCTAGTTACCAGAGAAGAGAGGTGACATGTGTATGGGTCCAGATGTTGCACTATTTCCTCATCTTCCTCCTAATAATGGTGCAATGTAAGTCACCATTGTTCATAAAAGGAGATTGGTGGCCGACGACTTTTGGCCTTTTTTTTGCCGTTGATGTTGTTTTTTCTAGATAGCTTTACTTAAAAGATATTTTTGGGCTTAATAATAAGAAGGGGAGGCATATGGAACTGATGATAAATAAAGATCATATGACTTGAAGTCTTGATTGGTATGTTGTCTCATTTTATCCTTTACTGCTATTTCATTTTTCCTTTTTCTCACTTTTATTTATTTATTTATGGCTATCATAGGTATTGTTCTGTTAGGGATGTTATGAAAGAGTTCATGATGATCAATGAAAGGTATGGATGGCCGGCCGAAATTGATGGATATAAGAAATGAGAGAAATATATGTTAGGTTTTTATAAGGAAGGAAATGGATAGTTTTTGCTCCTTTTCTTCTCTTTATTTTTACATATAGAAGCTTGGTCTTTCTTTTTTGGTGGCTAGGGTTTTGTTCTTTATGGGAGAGGGGAAGAAGATGAGGGTTTTTTCCCCTTTTTTTATGGCTAAGGTTTTTCTCTCAAATTTTAGCTCTACTTTCCTCCCCTCTTTCACTTTATTTTTCTTTCTTTATCTCTTCCTCACTTTATTTTTCTTTCTTTACCTCTTCCTATAATGGCTAGGGTTTCTCTCCTTTTTCTTTTGCTTCCCCCTCCTTTCATATTATTCATTTTTCTATTTATACTACTTTACTTAGAAACATTTTTATTTTGATCCCTTGCTCTAGGTATATTCTAAGAATATCCTTATTATATATGTTTTTAGTCCTTCATTTTTCTTGTTTTGTACTTTTTCTCACTTGATCATTTATGCTCACTATTTTGATTTTTTGATTTTTTTTGTATTTGGTTGTTTTCAAAAAACAATGTTAACTTTAATTCGATAAAAAAAGTAATCAAGATTTATGAAATGGACGTGAACGCATCATAAACTTATTGCTTTAAATTTGATTTATTGAAAAGACATTGAAAATTATGAAATGGGAGTAAATGCATTGAAAATACAATTAAAAAAGGAACAAATGAACATTCCTTATGCTTTTATGCTTAGGACTTTAACGTATGATTTGGTTTGCAAAAGACCTAGCATTACATATATAGTTGAAATGTTGGGAAAATATCAAGGTAATCTAGGTTTGGACCATTGGAGAGCTGCAAAGAAATTCATATGATACCTTTAAGTTACTAAAGACTACAAGTTTATATATAGACAATTTGATTATCTAGAAGCAATTCAATATTCAAATTCTGATTTTGTTGGTTGTTTTGACTCGAGAAAGTCAATGTCAGGATATGTCTTCTTATTAGTTGGAGGGGGCATTTCTTAGAGAAGTGCAAACTGATCTTTGGTTGATACTTTTAGGACTAAAGTAGAATTTATTTCAGGCTTTAAAGTGAAATTACAAGCTACATGGTTGAGTAGCTATATCTCAAGGCTTGAAGTTGTTGACATAATTTCCAAGCAATTGAGAATTTACTATGATAATTTCATTATAATGATTTCATCCAAGAACAATAAGAGAAAAAGTCATAGCAATTGTCATAATACAATTTTTAGTTCCCCTAAAAAATTTTATTTTTCATGTAAAAAATATTTTTCTTGTAAAAAAATATTCAATTTATTTACCAAAAAAATCAAAATTTATAGTAGTAGTAGTAGTAATTTGGATCATAATTGGGCACACATTTAATTCCTAGTTGTTTAGAACGCCAAATGGATAGATAATAT
>Ga0325404_1000908_pt1 | contig 30338 bp, 11 predicted proteins | sample PopdelMetagenome_18_FD_205664 | JGI IMG/M metagenome (GOLD analysis project Ga0325404, IMG submission 205664) | Populus deltoides microbial communities from Bellville, Georgia, United States - Xylem-Control-R1 | ecosystem: Host-associated > Plants > Phyllosphere > Stem > Wood/Secondary xylem...
TATAAACCAATAAATTAATTAAGTGATATGAATGAATGAATGAATTCATGAATGATTATTCATGAACTATGAACATTCATGAATTTTGATAAATACTTATGAATATGTTTCATAAATTATGAACATTCAAGAATTATAAAGAATTCACGAACTACAAGTATTCATCATAAATAATAAACATTCATGGATTATGAGTATGAATATTTTGGTTTCCAAGTCCTGTAAATAGGAGCCTTGGATGGATGGAAAGGGATGGAATAAGTTCTTGAGTTTTTTTCTCTTATTGTTGTTGTTTTTCCTAAGTCTTGTTTTCTATTCTTTGAGGTTGTTGGAATTTGTTTATAAAATATGTAGTGGGCCTTTTAAAGTCAAATTATATATGAGGTCTATTTATATTTGAGGTTAAAACTATGTTGTATTTTTTTATCCAACATGAGTACTTTACATGGAATTTTAACATATTAACAAAAAAAAAATTGAAAATGAATAAGAAATTATTCTCAATGATCTTTGGATAGAAAGCTTCAAACCTAAAATAGTTTATTGATTATTCTATAGCTTGTGGGTTCATGAGTTTGGGCTTGGGTTTGGTTAATGAAAAAAATATTTTGCTATTAAATCCTTATTTGATCAATAATTTTTTTAAGTGTATAAAATGTCTTTTATATAAACCAATAAATTAATTAAGTGATATGAATGAATGAATGAATTCATGAATGATTATTCATGAACTATGAACATTCATGAATTTTGATAAATACTTATGAATATGTTTCATAAATTATGAACATTTAAGAATTATAAAGAATTCACGAACTACAAGTATTCATCATAAATAATAAACATTCATGGATTATGAGTATGAATATTTTGGTTTCCAAGTCCTGTAAATAGGAGCCTTGGATGGGTGGAAAGGGATGGAATAAGTTCTTGAGTTCTTTTCTCTTATTGTTGTTGTTTTTCCTAAGTCTTGTTTTCTATTCATTTGCTCTACTCTAGAGCTAAAGTTCTGTCTTTTTAGAGAGATATTAAGTATTATTTCTTTGAGGTTGTTGGACCTTGTTTAAGAATGCACCTAAACAAGGAAGAGTTGTTGTAATCCTAGGAGGCTTATTGAAAAAAAGTCATTTTTGTACCAGCTGAGGAGTAATAAAATCTTAAGGACAAATGATTAATCCTTGATAACAAGAAAATTTCAGAGTAGATATCTTCTAAGGATTTTAACAAGTAAGTACTCTAAACTAATTTAGTTTAAGTTTAATTTAATACTTGTTTAGTTTGCATGCTAGGATTGTCTTTCCTATATTTTTTTACAAGTTTATATATTTGTCTAGTATACATGCTTGCTTTTATAATGTTTGCATGATTATAAACTAAACAAATAGGCTTATTTTTCTAATCTTCTTTTTACATATGAAGTTTTAGACAACAATATTAAGGTTTTATGCTTGCATGTTGTTTGTTTAGTTATACATATATTTTTTACTTTTATTCATGGTTTTTTCATGCTTGTTATTTGTTTTAGCTAGTCTTGAAAAACTTTATGTTTGCTTTGATGCATTTCCAATATCTTTTAGAACTTATCTTTTAAAAAGACTATTTTAAGTTTATACATGTTCTGCAAACCTGTTGATATGATCATGTTATCTTGTTAAACATATTATTTTGATATAATGCATGTTTAAATTGATACCTTTATGAATTAAAATAAACAGAAGCGTTTGATTTTATCTAGCATAGTTTCATACTTTTGTTGTTTTATCACAAGTTTTATTATTAGCTTGTTGTCGAGCTAAAATATTTATTTATAAATATCATTGGCTATTGTTTTACAAAATTTATATTTATTGTGATGTTATCTCAAGTATTGATAGTTCTAATCAACGTTACTTCAGCAATTACTACTTTCGTAGTTAGAATTCCCCCATCACCTTTTTATGATATATGGTGAGAACCTACAAATATTGCTTTGGCAACTACTATTTTGGTAGTGAGGATTTCACCATCATCTTCTATGGTACATGGTGAGAGATTTGAAAATTTCAATATGTTGAACTTTAAAAAGTGTCAATATAAAAATTTATTTTAAGTGACCACCTTGAACTTTACCAAATTCTTATATAATAATGTGCCAAAATGATTAGATGATGAATATGATTTCAATTTTAGGAAAGATATTAAAGCTTAGAATCATAATGATTTCATGTACAAGAACTATATCTTGAATGGATTGCATTATATGATGTTTATAGTTCAATCAAAAGTGCAAAAGCACTTTAGAAAGCTTTGGGAAAAGGGTTAAGAATGAAGTTGTTGGTATGAAAATGTTTATAGTTAGTTTTTTTTTTTTTAGAGAAATAAATGTATACTCTCTAACAATGACATCAAAGTTATATGATTGATTTCGTTAATATATATTACTATTTACATGTATAGACAATTAGTGCAGTAAATTAATACAGTTTAGGAAGTTTTGTTTAAGAAGATTGAATTTTAAATGAGATAATTTGTAACCCCTCCACTCTTTCCTGAAAACTTACTTAATTAAAGTATTATTCACAAGATAATATATTTGTATACGGTACAGTTCATAAGTAAAATGGTGATAGTTGAACAAATCATAGTAAACAAAATAAAGCTAAAAAAAGTAACCCAATAAAAGGAATGATTGTTGAAGTAAATATCAATGAGGTTGATCACTCACTAATAAAGTTTTGAAAATGAACAAGTTTGTTATTTTTAAGTCAAACTTATTTAATTTAAAAAAAAAAACAATCTTGAGTAATGGTTGGTTGACACTAGTACAATAAAAACTATATGTGCCAAGAAAAGGAAGTTCTCTACTTATAAAGAGATGAATGGTGAACACTTGTATATGGAGAATTCATCAATCTTCAAGGTATTAGGTGTTAGGAAGGGCATTATTAAAATGACTTCCAAAAAACTTATAACCCTCAATAATGTACTTCATGTGGCTGACATTAGGATGAACTTAATTGTGGTGGATATCAATTTCTTGAATACAAATCAAGTATTCAGGATATTCATCCTAATACTATCATGGAATCAAAAAGTGCTATATTTTTTGAAAATATGTTTCCATTTAAAAAAGTACATGAAAATCATTCATTTCAAAGAACGATTGAGACTAGTTCAAGTAGTCATCATCAATTGGAAGTTGATGAAATTGATATGGGAAGGAGTACAAGGGTAAAAAAGATCAATACATGTGATCTTGATTTTCTAATATACTTGTTATAAAATAAACCATAGACATATTATGAGGCAATGTCATGTCCTGAAGTTTTCTATTGAAAAGAAGTAGTCGATAGTGAAATAAATTCTATTATGAATAGTCATATATGGGAGCTACTAAATCTTCCTCCCATAAGTAAATCAAACACAAATAAAGGTTATATCATTATATGTTGATGATATGCTAATTTTGGATAACAACGATCACATGATCAAGTTCATGAAGAAAATGTTAAATAAAAAGTTTGACATGAAAGATTTGGGTGTTGCAGATGTCATACTAGAAATACAAATTTCTAGGACATCTAATGGATTGATATTGTCTCAATCTCATTATATTAAGAAACTCTTCTACAAATTTTTAAAAGTGATAACCATTTAACAAGCAAAGTATTAAAAGTGAACAAGATAACAAATATAAAATATGTTAGTATTAAACATTAAAGTCCATGTTGAGTTTATACTATACTTATTCTTACACCATTAGCGTAACCTTTTCACCTTGACATAATAAACTTAGCTAAACATAATGAAGAAGAGAAATATAAATAAACAAGATAAGAACATAAATAAGATATAAGTTAACTAAGCATGATCTTGATCTTTGGCCCTCTCTTTGTCCTTTAAATTTCAGTATTTAAACTCATCAATCAATCATTTTATTTATGTGATAGACCTGCATTTACCATAAATTAAATGTATCTTATGGTATCAGACTTGTTATAATAAAATATACTTTAGTTAAGGAGTTATTGATACTTCAAGTGCAAAATGAAGATATAAAGCATTGATAAAAATACACTTTTAAGTACTAATCCAGTGACAATAGCATTGTCAGAACACCAATTGACATAAGTGTACATCTATCTAAGAATAGAGGTAAATGAATAAACTAATTAAAATGTTCTTGAGTTATTAGAAGTTTAATGTATGTTATGAACTGAACAAGGCCTCATATTGCTTACTCAATTAAAAAACTAAGTAAATTTACCAATAATCCAATATAGATCATTAGAGAGCAATAAAAAGGGTACTTCAATATTTGAAGTACAACTTGGACTACGGGTTATACTATATTGGTTACCCGGTAACACTAGAAAGGTATAGTGATGTCAATTGGATATTCAATGCTAATGATTTTAAATCCACTAGTGGGTATATCTTCATACTTTGTGGAGCAGCTGTGTCATGAAAATCCTTTAAATAAACGTGTATCACAAGATCCATGATAAAATTAGAGTTTATTGCTCATGATAAAGCTAGGGAGGAAGCTAGAGGACTCTAGAATTTCTTTAATGATATTCTATATTGGCCTAAACCAGTGCTAGCAATGTGAGAAGAATGTACTTTCGTATGGAGCTGCTAAGGTACTCCCCCTCATCTAGAAAGGTGACTCAAAGGCCTATCAACGCTCCAAATTTCATCCAAAAAAGATGTCATATGAGGGAGATATGATTTTTCACAGATGACAACTGAATTCTACCAGTAAACATAACGTCCCAAACCCCCCTAAGTTGCATATCATCTAGCATAAAAATCTGACTTGAACCTTCCTCGTAGGATCGATCCCTTGCTTGCTCTATATTATCTTATGTATTGTGTTTTAAACTAGGGTAATTAATTTGTGCGACCACGACATCGCAACAAGAACTAAAGGAAACTTTGAGTGGAGAGTTATATAAGTACTATTGTCTTGGTTTACACAAAAAGCTAAATAGTTTAAGACATCACATTCACTGTTTAGAGAGTAAATCCGATAGTATTTCATTAAGAAAGATTCAAAGCTAAAAGTTATCTTTTTTATGTAGTGATCTACCAAATCAATATCTCTTTACGAATTATTGGAGTCTTCATATTGGTTCCATTCATATAGGGGATTGTTGGAATTTATTTATAAAATATGTAATGAGGCCAAATTATATGTGAGGTCCACTCACATTTGAAGTTAAAACCATATTTCATTTTGTGATCCAACATGAGTACTTTAACATCAAATATTAACATGTTTTAAAAAAATAAAGGTGAATAAGAAAGTGTTCTTAATGAACCTTTGGATAACAAAAACTTCAAACCCAAATAGTTTGTATTGTTCCATGAGCTTGGGCTTGAGTTTGGTTAATGAAAAAAATATTTTACTATCAAGTCCTTGTTTTATCAATAATTTCTTTCAAGTCCCTAAAATATCTTGTACATAAACCAATACATTAATTAAATGAAATGAATGAATGAGTTCATGAATAATTTTATTCATGAACTATAACTATGAACATTCATCATAATTAATAAACATCCATGAATTATAAAGATTCATGAATTACGAGTATTAATGTTTTGGTTTTTATAAATAGGAGTCTTGTTGGGTGGAAAGGGATGGAAGAAATTCTTAAGTTCTTTTCTCTCTTTGTTGTTGTTTTTCCTAAGGTTTGTTCTTTTATTCCTTTGTTTTACTCTAAAGCTTATGTTCGGTCTTTATAGAGAGATATTAAGTATTATTTATTTGAGTTCATTCAACCTTATTTAAGAGTACACTCAAACAAGGAGTTGTTAGAATCTTGGGAGGCTTACTGAAGAAAGTCTTTTATACCAGGTGAGTAGTAATAAAGCCTTAAGGATAAACATTAATCCTTAAAAACAATAAAATTTCATATTGGATATCTTCTAAGGAATTCAACAAGTAAGTACTCTAAAGTAGTTTTGTTTAAGTTTAATTTCAATACTTGTTTAGTTTGCATGTTATAGTTGTTTTTCTTATATTTTTTTGCAACTTTATATATTTATTTAGTCAGCATACTAGCTTTTGTAATGTTTGCATGTTTATAAACTAAACAAATAGGCCCACTTGTCTAATCTTCTTCTTATATACAAAGTTTTGGAAAACAACTTTAACTATTTTACTTCAAAAATAAATCAACATCAAATAGAAACTATGTCTATCAATACTTTTATCATCTTTGTTTGTTAATGAACTAACAAATATATCATTGTGTTGTTGTAGAGTCGTTTGTATAATTTGTTTTATATTTAAATTGAACAAAATTTGTTTTTGAAAAATAGAATTGAAACATATTATATTTATAAGAATTAAATTTTAAATGATGGTTTCATAGAAGTAAAGACATTTGTACCCAATAAATCATCCAAATATTATTTTTGAGTTTGCATCCTTTATTTGTTTATCCGTTTTCAATTCGAGTATTATATAAGATTTAATTTATTATAGATTTAATTAAAATTATTTTTAATCGATAGCATTGTTGAATGCATTAAATATCTTACTTTTTAATCAAATTGCAAATTTGAAATGATGTCTTGATATTATTTAAGGGATGTTTTTGTAATTTATTGAAAAAATTTTAATTAGACAAAAAAACAAGGTTGTATCATAATTTGAATTAAGGGATTAAACTAAACAAAATTCACATAGGATCAATTATTTTTTATATACTATAATAAATCTGGAACATTTTATATAATTATTTATATAACAATGAGATAAGATTTAATTGCATATTTGATAATTAATTATATAAAAAAAATAAAAACTTAATCTATAAGGTAAAATCTGGTATACAATTTTAAGTCTAATACTTTATTTTTTTTGTTATAAAATGAATTTTATTTATTTATAAGTGTGCTTAAACGTAAATTTAAAGAAAGCATAAAGAATAAAGATAATTAATCTAATCATTTCATTAAATTATGGAGTGAGAATAATAATAATAGTAGTAAGAATAGTGCCATCTAAAAATTTCGACATGAATTGTCAACATAGCAAGCTACCAAGAACTGGACGGCACCTTCAAGTTTTCAAATTTTGGAGCTAAACAATTTCGTAATTTATCACCTGCGCCAGAACATACCCACATAACTCCAAAATAATTAATTTTGATTAGTAGCAAACTACAAGGAATCTTCAGGGAAACCAGGCTAGTAAATTATTTATTGTCATTGTATTCAGAAGATGGAGCAGAGAAATTGCAAGATAAAAATCAAACACTATCTCTGTAAAACAAGACTAAAGTTAAGCTATTGACAACCTAACTTTCATTGCTTAAGCTAAAAGAAAAGGAAAAAACTTTCTCATTTCATTGATTAGGCAACATGATCACCCATAACTGTTGTAAAGAATTTACACAAAGCATTCTTTGTTCTATGCTCGCTATTGCTTGTCAGCATTTAGCTGAAGCGAAAAGCTTCGAGAAGAAAGAAGTGTTGGTACTACAACCTCCACATTCTTCTCACAGTCAAGCCTTTTTAAATATCACTTCGGATAAGAACGCCCCTCTTCACTAACCAATTCCTCGATGACCAAATCTTCATCAACTTTGGTGCATGACCGCTGCATTCTGACGCCGCTTATGCTATTTCTGGAAGCCATTATTTCATTGAGTGAAAGCCTCTTCTTTGATCCTGGATCCGGCCTTTGTTTTGGCGCACTATGAGACCTCAATTTGGCCTTAAAGGATTGCGTGTTTGCCATGTAATTATGGAAGTTCGAATAAGGCTTAAAGTAGGCATCTCCGCAAATGCTCCTTGCTGGTGTGGCAGGGGCATTGCACCGGGCAGAGTTTGCAAATCTTGGAGTACTGTGTGCAGTGGAGAACCTACATTCCTCGCCAGTGAAGTACCACTCAAGATCTTGATAATGTTTGCACTCAGGGATGGAGATTCTAGCTGGTGTAGGACAAGGAAGAGGTGACGAGATAGCCTGGTAGGGAAGTTCTTCACCACATTCTGATAGTGCAATATTAATCCTACGAGATCTTGATCTTGGCTTGCAGGTGTCAATTTCAACTATCTTAGGGCTTTCATCAAATACAGTCGTGTCATAAGATGTGGATAGCCTCTTGCTGTGAAATTCACTTCTCATATCATCAAACCTCTCCTGGAACCCACAAAGAAATTGTCAAAAAAAAATTCACCACAATAAGAAACGGGACAGCCTATACAAGAATGAAAATATGGTTCTTACCAAGGATTTTCGTGGCCTGTGTTCAGAAAATCTATTCTCTTTGTTCAACCAACGACGAGCATGTTGAGATAGAACAGAATTTTGAGCTCTTATGAGAGCTTGCATACTATGAAGAGTTGCAGCAGCCCGTTTTCGGACTAAATAGCCCCTCACAACAGCTTGTAGCTTAACCAGCCCTTTCAATGCGCGAAGAGCTTTTCGGGCCTGAGAAATTAAATAAAAAATAAACTCATTAGAAGCAATTAATCCATAAAAACACATTGCGATGAATTTCCAAAACAATTACTCTCACATCAATTAGAAAAGGTAAAAGAATTTGCAATCAACAGTTCAACCATAAAGGCATAGTTTATAATTCAAATTTCAGATTCTGGAGAGTGGACCATTTCAAATAGGTCAAACAGAAAGAATGAAAGGAACAAAAGCAAAATCAATGGCCATGTCAAAAGAAAACTTGGAAAACATACGAATATTGATTTACCCCAGAAAACATATGCACTGTTCCATTAGCTATTGTATCTACCTGTCTTAACATATGATGGTAGGACAAATGTACAATTTAAGGAAAGTATAGTTTAGCACCACCGTTGATTAAATCTAAAGCTATCTTCATTGCTATGTTAACATGAATTTTATTTTATTTTTAACAAAAGAAATTGATAGTGTCATTTTGCGTAGCATTTGAATTGGAGCTTCTAGGTTATGACAGCATCGAGAAAAGCAAGATTCAGTCAAAGCAACTTATCTTAACCATGTCAAAGAGCACATATACTGTTTCATTACCCTCATGTTTCACAGCTTTGAAGCAAAGAGTAGAGATAAAAGCATCAACCAAGAAAAAAAATTGTACCATTGACATAATAATGTAAGAAACTGAAAAAGTCTAGAAACATCTCTCTCATTACCGTGAAAAAAATTCTGCAGCAACTGCAAAAACCAGATATAGCCAGATCGGATAACCAATTTTTAAACTCGAATTTTTGAGCCCCTGAAATGCAACAAATCAAAATTCAAGAATTCACTTACCAAGTAGCCTCTAAAGACAGTTTGAATTTTTACTGCAGCCCATTTCTCCTTCCCTCCACCCAACATTGTGCCTCTGCCATGGCTGGTGAGCCTCACGACGGCAACCGCTGCCTGAGCTGCAGCCACTGCAGCATCAGCTGCTGCAGCTGTGGCTGCTGCCACTGCAATTGCATGCTTGTTCTGCTCTCTTTCCGTCTCAGAAAGGTAGGAACTGGGCCAGGCAGCATCTTTCATGTTCCCTGAAAGAGTCGCTGGAGCGTCGTCCTTCCCTGATTTGGAAAAGCTCCACCTTTTCTTCTCTTTCTTGTCACTTGAAATTGGTGTGGCAACATCGTCTCTTTCTTTATCTCTGTCTTTCTTCATGCCCAATAAGCCCTTTAGCCACCTTGTAGCTCTGCCCATGGTCAACTCTTATCTATTTCTTTCACAGACCAACTTGAAGTGACAAAACAGATGGAGAAATGATACAAGTAGCCAAGAATCCTGTGTATTAAAGCTCTGATATAACAGCACCGCTTTGGAGTAAGAGTGTGTTTACGCTTTTTTTAACAGTTTAAAGTGGAAAAGACTAGGACTAAGAAACCTGTGTCAAAGAACTTTAGGGGCCTGTGGCTATTTTGAAGTGTGAGAAATGGACAGGAAAAAAAGAGGTATGACAGGAATATTTGTATAAGAGGGGTCCTGAAGAACAAAATGTGTGTTTCAAAAACTGAAAACAAGAGCCCATGAGGGGTGTTTATAGAGTATAGAATATCAAGAACTGCAAGATCTTTAGAATCTTCACAGGTTGCAAGCAGAGAAGTGAAGAGAACAGTGTGGGAGCAGTATAAGAAAAAACATAAAATAAATAGATAAAGATTAGGTTTTTTGAAAAGAAAATCTGACACAACCTCGTGAAAAACTGTATTACAAGACAAAAGGAGGTCACAGAAAGAAACAGAGATGCAGATTCAAACAAACGTTAAAAAAATGTTCAAATACTCATTAGGAATACACAAACAAGGATTAGAAGACAGAAAAGCATAACAAGTGAAAACTTCAACAATAATAATTTTTGTTACAAAGGCAGGAGTATATTATAAATAAACATCAAAGATTGGAGACATGAGGTAAAATCTACTTACCTTCTCAAATTCAAAAAAAAAAGAAAAAAACTATAAAATAATTTTTTTAAGGAAAAAAACAAGCCTATCTCTTTAAAAAAAATTTCTCTTCTCATTTTCTTTCAGTAGAAAGTATACATCTCTCTATGAATTTCTGGAGCAACGTGAAGTAAGTATGCCCACTGACCATCCCGTGAATCAATTCACCTTAAAGCATTTCTTTTTCAAAATCCGTTTTGAGTATATTTTGCCTCCCTCTCTCACTCCCCACCTAAACCAAAAATGCAAGATACCCTCTTTCTCTCACTCTCTCCTCTCTACAGAAAGAAAGTTCATCGAAGACGCACAAAAGGTAGAAAGCCCATTAAAGGGATGCTTTTAATAGGTTCTCTCAATTCCAAAAGAATGAGGAAAAAAGAAAAGCTGATACCTTCTCTTTCTCTGCAGGGTTAGGAGAAGATGTTTCTTCTATGATTTGTGGCTCAGTATCTCTGCAATTGATTCTCGAAAGTAGTATGGTAGGAGTTTTTTTTTAAGATTATTTTTGTTGAAAAATATTTTTAAATAATATTTTTTTATTTTTTAAAATTTATTTTTAATATACATCAAAACTTTAAAAACCTTAAAAAAGTTAATTTAAAATTAAAAACAATCAAAAATTTTAAAAAATATGATCCAACTACAAAACCAGAAACGGCACAAGTCTTTCAGTTTGATTACTCAAAATCAAAAGGGAGTTCCGTTCTGCAAATGGGGTTTTGACTATTGTAGATTTGGAATCCTTTTTTAAATAAGGACACTGATGGCCTTAAGAAGAGAGAGAATAAGAGGGTAGGAGAAAGGTTTAATGCCTCCATTAAATAATTTCCTGATTCTTGGGATATTAAAATTATTTTCCATAAATTAGCAGTTACCGGGGTGTTGAAAGTTGACAGTTTGTGGTAGAAAGTTTGAGAGTGAGGAGTGAGGAGTGAGGATAGCGTGTTTGGCAGTGCAGTATGGTTGGGGTGTTTTTTAAATAATTTTTTATGTTAAAATATATGTTAATAATATTTTTTTTATTTTTTAAAAATTATTTTTAATATTAGTACATCAAAACGATTCAAAACGTACAAATCATATTAAATTTTAATAAAAAAAAATTTTAATTTTTTAAAAACACAACCGCAACCGCGTTCCCAAACATTACCTCAATAATACCTAAATCATCATTAAGTGAATTAAAAATTTTGATTTTTAAATTTGAATGAAGATCTTGATTTTTGATCCCTTGACTGTGAAACCTTCAACCGAAAGAGATCATCATCATGCACAATTATTATCAGTAGCAGGTGATGTTGATGGAGTGAACCAACTTGTCTATCCTAACATTGGGAGGGAAATTCAAAAGTAATGATAGAACAGTCTGGAGTAGCTAGCTATGTTCTGCCGTATGGAGTATCATGACTAAAACTATTCTAATGTTATTACAGCATCTCCAGTAGAAAATATTATTTAAAGGAGTTAAATTTATAATATGGTTTTTTAAATAGTATAAATATAGTTTTTTTTGTTTATATAATGGTAAAAAATCATTTAAGAGAGTCGTATTTTAATATATTTGATACACAACTATTTTAACAACCCGATATAACTTGGTCGACTTAGAGAGTTTAAAAACAACTTATCAATCAATTCAATATTAAAGGATGAAATTAAAAATAATTCAATTAAAAAAAACAAAAACAAACAATGTGAGTCAACCTAAATGAACTCGTCAAACCCATGACATGGATCATGAGACTAAAATAATTTCATTAAAAACAATCTGAAAAAACATAAATTTAAAAAAATAAAAGGAGAAAAAAAACTACTAAAAAAGAAAACACTACTGCAATGAATGTGTTTTAGCATTTTTGCAAGAGAAATGCTAAAATATCATTTTGTTTAGTTTTTTTTCTTGGAGCATAAAAAACAAATAAAGAAAAGTTAAAATATTATTTTTTTTTTTTTTTTACTCTCCATTTAGCACTTGGGTTAAAGCTGCTCTTAGTACTTATAAAAAAAAAATTGTTATTATTTGTCATTTGTCATGAATTGAAAAAATTTTTATTGTTGTACCATTATAAAATGTAAGAAAATTATTTATTAACAAGATATCATGTTAAACACCAAATTCAACACTATATAATTTGATTTATATGACATGCTTGTATTTTTGTGCCTGAAGTAGTGTGTATTTGCTATTGCATTAAAAATTGTATTTGGGAAGTGTATTTAACTTAAAAAATATTAAATTATTTTTTTTTAGTATTTCCTAATAGTTTTAATGTGTTGATGTCTAAAATAAAAATTGTCTAAAATAAAAATAAAATAAAAAACAATTATTTTAATACATTTCAAACAAAAAGCACTTGTAAAAAGTATTTTGCACTACAATATCAAATACCGACTTGGTGGTGCAATTGAGGAGTGATCCAATTTGAATTATATCAATTTTGTGTTATCATAATCATTCTAATTATATTAATTTGTATCGCTTTTAGGTTGAAAAAAAATCTTTGTGTATGTATTTATTTTTAATAGATGATAAAGTATTTTTAGTTAATATTTAAATTTAGTAACACATAAATAATACATGTATCTTTATCATAGAATATATGAGAAGTGCTTGCATTTAATTACTGTATATTGATTAGTTGATGAAGATTTATTTACTCTTATTTTACATATTGTTATAATAGATAGGCATTGTCAGATTTGGATTTTAACAAAAACTTTTGTATTATCTAGTTTTATATTATTAGGCATAACTTTTAATTTGATCATCAGATTGGGATATAAAATTTTTACAGCCATTTCTGAACATGTTTTTTATTTGGGTTAAAATTTCAATTCAATTGGAATGTGGTGAGAGATTATTTTATAAGATCAAAGTTACTGGATAGATACTATCAAATCTATCTATCTAGACCTTTGTCTACTGTTTGAACTATATTTAGTGTTAAAAAAAGAATTTTGTTAATATATCAATTGGATTGGGAAGTATACATCCATACTATTTAGGCGATATGTGATAGACCTGTTAATTCATTTGGACTAAAAAGAACGATGCATTTGAAGTCAGAACTAAAGTTTATTGAGAATATACGAAAATTGAAGAAATATTGTTTCCTTGTATACTATAGATTCTAGTCAATACAAGAATTCCTTAATGCTCTTGGAAACTTGTGTGACAACTATTGGATTAACTATTCTATAAGGACTCCTTGTCAAACAAGTAGATATTTATGGCAACAAATATTATGCAAGGTTTCCAAGAATTCCATATCTATTATGAAATGTATATGGTGATAAAGAGGCTTGAGATTCTTTTGTTGTTTTTTTTTTTTTTTACAGGATTTTCTAACACACTAAGGAGACTAGGAGGAGGTAATTTAAAGAGAAAATTTTGGCAATTAAAACAAAGTTTCATACCTAATTTGAAGCATAAAGTTTTGGCAAAGCCTTCAAGAAAAGCAAGGGGGTTTTTGTCATGCATGGGGATTTCAAGCAAGAAAAATTTATTTTATGATGGTTTTATTTATTTATTCTAGTGTTGTGTATTATTACCTTGGATTTTATTTTAAATTGAGTTTGTTTTAGCTCATGAGATATTATAATTGAAAAGGCTAACCACAAATGAAATATACTTCCATTTGCTACAGAGAAGCAACTTATAAAAGTAGTGGAATGAATTTAGAGGCTGGTAAATAAAATTTGAAAAAAAATAGAAAAATCCCCCTTAACATATGAAACTTTGTAGGGTATTTTTACAAAATAGTCTCCCCAAAATCAAAGTTACAGATGTTGCTCCCCCTATTATATATAATTGTTGGGGATTAATGATATGCATATTCTTAAATATTCTTCTAAAATATATATAAATGTTGGGAATAAGATATTTGTATGTAGTTAAAAATAAAATTTTCTGATAATGTGTTTTTATTATGTTTGATTTATACATGCTACTTCATGAGGAATTTAATCAAACTATTATTTTACTCCTAGAACTTAAAATATTTAATTTAACAATATGATGTTTTTTTTTCAAGTAATTATGCCCATAAGAAGATGCATATTACATTAATATTTTTTTTATTAAGTCTACAACACTTTTTTTATTATTAGAAAAAAGTAAGGATATGTTAATTCATTTAATATGAAAAATGAAGATATTTTAATCATTTTATTCTTATTTTTCTCATTTTATAAGGAAATTACATTTATTGGTTTGTGGGATGTCTCAAAGAATATTAAATTTATGAAAAATCTATAATTTTTAGCAAACCAAACATACTATATAGGAAATGTTTAATATGCAGATTCTTAAATATCTGTTTAGACTGTGATTGTCAAGAATATAACTGTTAGTAATGTAATAGCTGAAAAGGTCATATTTGTGTTTAGTTGAAAACAAAAGGTCTTAGTAAATGTCTTTATTTTTTTTATTTATTCTTGAGAATTTCATGAGAAATGCAAACATTTTTAAAAAAAAATTAAAATATTTAATTTGAAAATAAGATGTTTATTTTTTAATATAAATACTTATATTACTTGATTTTTAAAACTAATATATTGAAATAAATCCCACAATGAGTTTAATTTTATAAAATCATAATTATTGAATAAAATAATATATCTATAAAAAAATTACATAACGTACATAATATATTAATTATTTTGGTATTGAATTAAATTCTTCAATGTCACATCGTGATGAATACAAAATTTTCTAAAATTAAATAAAAACTAAAAATAATAGACTTGTCACCTAGAAATTAAAGAAAACTAGAAATTCTAAAATAGATACTTGTTTTAGAGAATCAAATATTGGGTTTGTTATGTTTAAGAAAAATCAATGTCACTCTTATTGTATAATTTCAAATAAAAGATTACCTTCGATATATGTTTTCTTCAAAATTTACTTTGAAAGCTATTAATTGTATAAATCTATTTTTGAGCCTATTTATTTTTTATTTTATGATATATATTTTTAAAAGAAATGTTGAAAGATTGTCGAGAAATTTGGTGTTAGTCCCTAAAAATAGAAGAATTAATCTATTTTTTTCTTTTAATGAAAACTTTGACATTGATCCTTAAAATAGGAGATTTCATCAATTTTTTTTGAATTTCAATGAAAATCTTTAAGTTAATCTCTAAAAGTAGGAGATTTCATCAATTTTGAAATTTTAACAAAAACTTTTGAGGTTAATCTACAAAATAGAAGATTTCATTGATTTTTTTTTAATTTTAAAAAATATCTTAATGTTAATCTCTAACAATATGAGATTTCATCAATTTTAGAATTTTTTTTAAATGATATTATTCCCTAAAAATAGAAGATTTCATCAATTTAGAAAATTTAATGAAAATATTGACATTAATCCATAAAAATAGGAGATTTTATAGATTTTTGGACTTAGACAAAAAATTGCGATATCAATCCCTAAACATAGAAGATTTCATCGATTTTTTGACTTGGACAAAAGTTTTTCACATTAATCACTAAAAATAATAGAAATTTTTTTTTCTATTTGGACTTGGATGAAATTTTTTTGATGTTAATCTCTAAAAATACAAGATTTCATAGATTTGAAGAAAAAATTTTGATTTGTTTCTTTTAAACAAAATATTTAATTTCAATTTCGATTAAGATTAACCTAAAAACACAAATAACCTAAAAACACAAATATTTAAATAAGCTAATTTTTTAATCAACAAATTCTCAATAAACAAATTTAAACTCTAAAATAAAAGGTTTCAAGCCTCTTGTTATTTATTCATGTATTTAAGAAAAAAAAACATGCATTTAGCTCATGATTTTCACATTTACTATACTAAAGGATACTTAGCCTAAACTCTAACAAACTAAGCAAAGAAAACAACATTAAAATTAAAGCACAAAGAAACTTTAAAGAATTAAACTTTAAGTTGCTAAAACATTATTTTCAAGTTAAGTAACTTAAATTAGATTATAAAAACCCTAGATTGGAAGAACCCTAAATTGTCATGTTCTCCAAATCGAAGGACACACATGCCTTCTAACCACAAAATAGATGAGAACCTAGGAAATCAACATCTTTATGATTCAAGTAACATCCCCACACCTAACATTTCATGTCCAAACCAATTAAAAAAAAAAGAAGAAACTTTCCATGCCATGTAACAACATTTCATGCTTGAATGGGATCAATTTTCACCATTTAAAAACCATACATTGCTTCCAAAAGAGTTCTTTGGTTTAGTATGAACCTTAATACACCTTGTTTCTTAATTTTTATAGCAATAAAAAGTATGGAGAGGTCGTCATTGCTAACCCTAATGACAAAACCTAGTTCAAACCACGTAACAAAACCTAAAACACATCTTTTGAATGGTTTTCATAAAAAAAAAAAATCAAAATGTAAGGATCTTTTATTTTTATGATTGTTTGTTCCTAACTAGATTTCTTTTGCCTATATTAATATAAAACATGAACTAAGAATAATAAAAACACAACCATGGAACAATCTTCCAACAAATGTTCATTTTGGTTGATTTTTTTACCATAGATAACTAATTTTTTTGTATTTCATATCTTCAAAATTTATTAAATCGAATTACACTAACATATAACAACCATGAAATGACCAAATGATAGACATTTAGCACAAAGAAAAAGCTAAAAAACTCACCTGATGTTATTATGGTTGTTGCTGCTAGTGTTCCTCGGGTATGCTTAGAAAACCAAATGTTGCAACTATTTTTTAATGTTATTAATGCCTTCTAGAGTCTCTACTATTTCCTAGGATTCTCTCTCTCTCTTTCTCTTTCTTTTTTTTTCTCTCTTTCTTTTTCTTTCTTCCTATTTTTTCCACTCTTTTGCCTTTTTGTTACTAGTCTAGTAGGAGTTCTGAGAAGCCTTTTTATAAATGAAAATAGGAGCCCCTGGGTCTTTGTGATGATAAGATCAACACTCTTGATTTTGATGAAGTCATCACAATTGTTCCTTTAAATTTTTGTTTCTTCTCAGTCGTGTTGCAAGCTGACCAAGTAGAGTACCTAAATATCCTTATGCTTTGCATATTTTGGAATGGTTTAGGCAATGGTTATGGTGTGTATTATTAGCAGTTTAAGGGCTAAAAACATATTGGTTTTGGCTCGAAATTGTAGGTAACAAGTCATGGGTGAGAATATGTGTGTTCTTTGTCTTCTATAGGTAAGAAATCAATGCGAATAAAGGCTTTAAAGTTGGTTCCCCACCCACACTTTTGTACTTTTTGGTTTGAAGAAGAAAAGGAAGGCATTGTTGTTGTCTCCAAAACAACGTCGTTTCTATTTCATTTAAAGAAGATGATGTCATTTATGTCTTGGGGTAATTTTAGGGTTTTGGATTAGGAACAAAACAATGTCATTTTAGATAATTTGATTTGGTCTTGGATTTTTAGTGATTTTTTGTTTTAGTCCTTGGTTTATGTAAATTTTCAATTCATCCCACAATTGAACCTTTTCCTTTAAATCTTTTCAATTTCGCCCTTCAATCCCACTTGATTTGATCCTGACATTTTACGCTTTTTACAATGTACTCTTGGTTTTGTAATTCATGCAATTTTGGCCAAATTGACCCTTAATCATAAATTTCCTTTTAATTATATCCTTGATAGAAATAATATGACCCTTTTAATTTCAGCGCCCTTTCGTTTTAGTCCTTGGTCCTTTAATTCTTTTATTCTTGGTCAAATTAACTCTAAATCTTATTCTTTTTCTTTAATTAAGCCTTTAATTGAATTGACAAGACCTCTAATTTTTTCACTTATTTTATTTTGGTCCTCGGTCTTTTAATTCATGCAAATTGGCCCAATTTCAACCCTGTTCTTTATTGTTTTTCAACCAAACCTCTAATCGTTCCTTAAAATTATTCTGGAACCTTTCCTAATTGTTCTAGCCCAATCCTAGATTTTTTTTTAAAATTCATTATTTGACTTATTTTATCCCTAATTGTGTTTTTCATCTTTTTTTTATTTTAATTATTTTATAAAAACTTTTGATGCAATTTTTTTCTTCTAAAAAAAGTAAAAATTAGGTTATGACAATCAAAAAACATATATTGATGATTCAAGTTCAAAAACATGTACTGTTCCACTTAAAATATGTGTAATTATTTGGTAAAAATAAGGGTATATTAGACAACCTAAAAGATAAGGGTATACATCTAATTAAAAATAATCACAATGCCAAAGACCCTTGTCATCTAAATTCTCCTTATTTTAGTGGAAAATTGAGTTTGTAGACAATCTAGTGTTCTATGATATGTGAAATTTTCTAGAATTTGAGATATCTTAACTTACCAAACATAAAAGTGTTTGGTATCTTAAATGAACTTTTTAAAGAATCTCAAATATTTTTATATGAAGTATTTAGTTATAAATATTTTAGATGTCTTAGGGATATTCTTGTCACAAATATTTTCTTAATGAAAAATATTAGATAATCAAACTATTTAATAGATATGGAACTTTATATGTGGTAAAAATTTAAGGTAAGTTGATATTCTATAGACTATAAGATCATACAAAATATAAATTGCTTGCCATGATCAACAAATTACATCTTTGATGCCTCATTAATGGCATGATTTCGTTCGTAATATGATTTTTGAACATACTCCTTTCATTCAAACTTCAAATATGTCTTTTTACCATAAAACGCTATTTAAATTAATAAATTAGGCATATTAAGTGTACTTTAAGTTTATTTATTTTTAAAAAAATCTCCTCTTAATAACCCAAAATGAGAATCAATTACATAATTTATTTTTTCTTACATATGGCAAATATATTTAAAGTAAATCTTAAATCCTAATAATACATGTTTGTCTCATATTTTCAAGATATTATAATATTTTTTTATATAAAAAAACTAACTAAAATTGTGATAAATCATTTACTAATACTGAATTTCTTGAAGTGAATTTCACATGATTTCTGAATTTTTATTTAAATTGTCATATTTCGGATATCTTAACTAAAATTAAGAGCATAATTGATACAATTACACAAATACGAATTTACTAAACTCCACCTTTAAGATACGAGGACATACAAGTTATTTACCCTATTCAAAATAAGAGTCAGTTTTACATCAAAATAAATCATGTGCAAGGTATGTGGTTTTTTTTTTTTGGTTAATTTGAGTAAATGAGATGGGAGGATATATAAAAGATGATCTTTTATTTTGAGATTTAATTGACACAATTAGATATATAGATATAGAGACATATTAGAAACTCACCTTATTATATATAATAGAAACAGACTGGGCCATTTTCTAAAGCCAAAAAGATGTTTTCTATTTTTGTAGAAAATGCCTGCTTATGTTGCCTTTTTCTTTAAAATACCATAAAAAATGTTTAAAATATACAAATATGTTGTTTCTGTTTAAAAAACTAGATATATATAGGCCACGAGAAATTATTTGGTATTATTATTAATTTTTTTTTCAGCAAGTCAATTTTAAAACCTTCCTAACTTAATTTTTTTATATAGTTCGAGTTTCAAATTAAATCATATAAGAGTTGTCTTAAAGTGACCTAGATGACTTGGCAGGTTCATAACCAACCTGAATAACTGATAAAAGAAAAATTTAAGATGATATTTTTTTATATATATTAAGATGGTGACATATTGGATTGACCCAGGTTTCGCGGCTTAACTCTTCAAACCCGCGACCTAACTCATAGAATCCTCTAAGTTTAATAATTCCATTTAAAAAAAAAACTATGTTTTACCTTGTTGGGTTGGGTTTGAAAACTACATGATAGATAACTTTTAAAACATGTGATACAGATCATTAGACCAGAAGCACCATATATGAAAAATAAAAATAAAAAAATAATATATGATAAAAGAAGTGAAAGAAAAAGGATGCCATCCCCGAATTAGCTTTCTGAACCTATGGCCAAAATAATGAGATTGGGATAACCCAATAGATCACTGCTCTAAAACCCGACCTGACCCAATGGTTTGACTAATGACCTAGGTGATTTATGGTTTAGGTTGGGTCAGGTTTCAATATAAATATGGGGATAATTGACCCGATATGACATGGGTAAAAAACCAGGATGACACGCAACCCAATTAGCTATAAAAAAAAACCTAGTCAAAACCTGTTGATATTTTTTTATAACTTTTTTTTTTCAAAATGATGTCTTTCTACATGTTTATATATATTAAAAAAGAGATTAGGGTGATTAGGTCAACACACCTGATTTGTGACCTAGAACTTGCCACAGGTCAACCTCTAAGTCGGATTTGAAAACTACACGATAGATAACTTTTAAAACTTGTGATACAAATAATTAGATCAGAAGCACCATACATAAAAAAAAATAAAAAAATCCAATTCCCAACAAATCAAATGTCAAAAGATAAAATCGAGGAAAAAAATCAATTACACCATTATCTAAAATAAAAAACAAATAGCATTTAAAAAAATGAAGGTGAAGATCAAGATAAAAAATCAATTAGAGAGCAAGAATAATCCTTTCATTGGAGGGTTTAACTGGAAAAAAAAAGATAAAGGACAAATAAATCAAAAGTATAATGTGCAAATTAGAAAACAAATTACAAAAAACAACAAACTTGGATTAAAGGGTGAAATTAAAAACAACCAAAACCTTAATAAAAGGGCCAAAGAAAAAAAAATAGAAATTAAAAGAAGAAGGACCAAATTAAAAAATATTAATATGACAAATTAGAATTGAAGAATAAATTGAAAATAAATAAAACTTTTATAAAAAAGACAAAGAAAAAATTTCAGAAATTAAAGCAATAAGAACCAAACTAGAAATAATGAAATATGACTAATTGGAATTGAAAGACTAAATAAAAAAAACAAAACAAAACTTTTACAAAGGGGCCAAAAAGAAAAATTAAAAATTTAAAATTAAAAGAATAAGGACTAAAATTGAAATATATATAAAAAAGAACAAACCTGCATTTTCAGGGGATGAGAGAGAAAAGAAGGAAAAAAAAGTCCACCGATAACAAACTATCTCACCGCTATTGTAGTGTTATAAAACCCGGACCGGCCCGGCGGGTCGACCCGGGACCCGGTCGACCCAGGGCCTGTCCGGGTTTTATAACACTGCAATAGTGGTGAGATAGTTTGTTGTTGGTGGACTTTTTTTTTCCTTCTTTTCTCTCTCACCCCCTGAAAATGCAGGTTTGTTCTTTTTTATATATATTTCAATTTCAGTCCTTATTCTTTTAATTTTTTTCGGTGAACCGGTCCGGGCAGCATAAAAGACCGGTGCAAGGAAAAAACTGGCCAAACCCGGTCTGACCCGGGTGACCTGGCCTGACCAGGGTGACCTGGCTGGACCCGGACTATATATACTAACTCACCTCGGGAAAATTGGGAAAGCAAAAGGAAAGCTAAATTTTTACCCTAATTTCTTTCTTTGCAATTCAAAGTTCGAACAATCAAATTATATTCTTCTGCTAGTATCTTCTATTGGTTGCTCTGTTGGATTCTCTTTTTTTTTTCTTTGAATATTCTAGCCCATCCCTTTACTGGATCTTGTCATCATCTTGTAGAAAGTTGCAGTCTGCACCAGTGGTCCGAAACGAAAGAGAAGCTAGATTCCACTGCCAGGTACTTCATCTTTTTGCAATATTACAGCTGCTAAATTAAGTTAACTATTGTTCCTTTCAAGTTTGAGTGGACAAGGTTCAATTTTTAAGAGCTATTTCAAATTTGTTAATGGTATTCTTTTTTTTTTTTTTTTTCTGTTAATGATTTCCATTTCTATTCCCAGAAACTAACTAAATAATTGTAAAGAAAGATAATTAAACTAATATTATTACTGCCTGAAATCATTAACATCAATTTGTTGAGAGAGTTAGAGACAGAGAGAAGGAGAACCAGTGGTAAGCTGTAATAAAAGATAACTAGAAAGGAAAAAAAATAATTAGAAGTACTTAGAATATATTATACTTGTATGTACACAGAATGACATTAAGATGGGCATCAATGCCTCACACTAATATGGTGCCTAGAAGGCATGCAGAACCACATCTCTGTCTTTGATTTACGGAAAAATAAGGGAAAGGACTAAAAACAAACTTAAAAAGAACTTGGATCATGAAGTAAGCTTCCAATTTAAACTCTTTATGCATGAACTTGAAAAATTATTTATTTTCCTCAATATCCATAGAAGGAAAGGGAAGGAACTTTATTTTCCATTCTCAAACATTTCTTTCCTTCATTTTATTTCTTAGGCTGTGTACTATTTTATGTTGTTATTTATTGTTTAGCATCTTCATCTAATTTTGATTTTTAGCAGCTGATTAATGGCGTAAATCCAACAAACAATTAGGTATAAATTAATTATTTATCATTTAATTTCATAAATTAATTATTCTAAGTATGTCCTGTGGCTGAAAGCATATGCTAATTATTTGTAGAGAAATAGTTGAGACTTGAGAGAGTAAGCCAGAGCCAGCACAGTAAGCTCTTGTTTCTTTGCAAAACAGTTGTGCTCACTATTTCTCATTCATGTTGATTTGGTTTTTGTCTTTTATGATATGATTATTGATTAGCCAATTAATCACAATAATATGGTCCGAATGTAACACTTCCTGATCTAACACCATGTTAAATAATTGCTTCTAGTTCCTGTTCTAAATTATTGTTCATCAATAATGTTTGGTGTGTCTAGTTATTCATCATGTGATAGATTAATTGTTCTGGAACTATTATCCTTAAATCCGAATTATTAGTTGAACATGATCAATGCATCCTTTCTTCTGAAATATGCTGTCACATTACTAATTCAAGTTTTTTCATATGCATTGCATATTGCAAGTACCACTTCCAATATATGCAACCTTTTATTCATCATGTTAGTTTGATTTGATTTACTATAGGTTTGTAAAATGGCTTCTCAACATGGTAGCACTTCAAATAGCACTCCTTCAACTACTCAATCATCTGAACCTTCAATTTCCATATCAACATCATGTGGTATAAGAGGAAAAATAGATTTGGCATGGGGTCATTGCAGAGAAGCTCCTGAACTTAGTGTGGGATGTAAGAAAACCAAGTTAGTGTGCTTATATTGTGCCAAAGTTTTTGCGGGTGGAGGCATTAATCGATTCAAGCAACATTTAGCTGGAACTAAAGGAGAAGTGGAACAATGCCGCAAATGTCCTCCGGATGTTCATCATCAAATGCTTCTGAATCTTCAGAGGAATGTTGAAAAGAAAAGGAGAGTTAGAGAAATGGAAGCAGATTTCAATCCATATAGTACTAAAGAAAAAGAGCATGAAGAGAGGATGATTAGACAATTAGAAGATGATTGTAAAGGCAATGATGATGATAATGACGATGATGTTGTTGAAGCTGATGGTAAGAAGCTAATGTTACCACCGAAGGTTGCCAATAAAGGAAAGAGTAAAATCACTAGTGTTGTTAAACAATCGTCTGCAAGTTATGGAAAACAAAAAGAAAATAGAACATTAGGGGCATATTTTATTCCAAGAACAACTCATGGTGCTCAAAAGTCTCTCCAAAGTTGTTGGAAAAACAAAGAAGCTATCGAACGATGTGATCTTGCTATAGCAAAATGAATGATTGATGCATGTGTGTCATTCAATGCTGCAAACTCTATTTACTATCAGCATGCTATAGATGGTATAACAGCCATGGGTCCTGGTTATAAAGGACCAAATTTCCATGCTCTTCGTGGTTATTACCTAGCAAAGGCGGTTGATGAAGTGAAGATTTTTATTGAGAGTTATCGAGAAACTTGGAAGAAAACTGGTTGCACATTAATGGATGATGGATGGACAGATCAAAAGAGAAGAACTTTAATTAATTTCTTAGTATATTGCCCTTAAGGAACTATTTTTTTTTAAAACAGTAGATGCATCAGAGGCCTCAAAGACTGCTGTATTGTTGTATAAATTGTTTAGAGAAGTTGTTTTATTTGTTGGGCCTGAAAATATTGTGCATATGGTGACTGATAATGCTTCTAATTATGTTGCTGCTTGCAAGTTGTTGGTGGAAGAATTTCCTTCAATATTTTGGTCTCCATGTGCTGCTCATTGCATCAACCTCATACTCCAAGATGTTGGTAAGCTACAGTCAGTTTGTTCTGTTGTTAATCATGCTTCTAGTATTACAAAGTATATTTATAATCATTGTTATCCACTATATTTGATGAGGAAGTTCACTGGAGGGAAAGAAATACTTCGACCTGCTCCTACTCGCTTTGCTACTAATTTCATAACTTTGCAAAGCATTTTAGTACACAAAGATAATTTGAGAGCTATGGTGACATCTAGAGAATGGGTCTCCTCTACATATGCTAAAGATAATAAAAGGAAAAAGGTTTGTTGATAGTGTATTGAACTCTACATTTTAGGAAGAATGTGCATCAATTGCACGAATGACCGAACCATTGGTTCGAGTTCTACGAATTGTTGATAGTGATGATAGACCTGCTATGGGATATTTATATGAGGCTATCCATTCTGCAAGGGAAGAAATGTTGAGGAGATTTCAAAAGAAAAGAACTAAGGTGCAGCCTTTCATAGATATCATTAATAATAGATGGGATGGACAATTGTGTAGGAAGCTTTATGCAGCGGGATTTTGGTTGAATCCTCGATTTCAATATGATGTCAATCTAATGGATAGATATATAAACACCATTTCTGGACTTCTAGATGTTGTTGAGAAGTATGCAAATGGAAATGCAATTCTGCTAAGCAAGCTTACAAGTGAAATGAAGTTGTTTAGGAATGCAGAACATGACTTTGGTAGAGTGTCTGCGAAAAATGATTGCACCCTTTTACCTCCAGGTATATTATTATTTCATATTCAAAGTAATTTAAAAATATTATCTTGATATAATCTAACTTATTAATTTTGTATATAGATGAATGGTGGGTGCTGTATGGAACTTGTGTTCCAAATCTCCAAAAGCTAGCTATACGAGTTTTAAGTCAAATTTGTAGTTCTTCAGGATGCGAGAGGAATTGGAGTATTTTTGAGCACATCCACTCTAAGAAAAGAAATCGATTGGAGCATCACAGACTTAATGACCTAGTTTTTGTCCACTATAATCTGAGATTAAAACAAAAGTATTTTCTTTTCTCTAATTCTTCAACAATTATTTATATTATTACATAGCATCATTGATACTTATATTGTGTACCTTAACTTTGATTTTGTAGAAATTATTGGAAAGGACAAAATTATGATCCAATTAATTTTGAGGCATTTTCTGATACTAAAAATTGGATAGTAGAAGATGATCCATCATCTTTAACAACTGAAGAAGTGGAGATCTTTCGTCATGATTTATCAACCATGACTATTCAAGATACTTTAAATGAAGGTAATGGAAGATTTGATCTTTCACTTTATGTCATGACTATAATGTTTATTGATTAAGTATGTTTCAATTGTAGATTTGATAAATATAAATGAGATTGAAGATGACTATGATGATGAAGATACACAAGAGCATGATGATGTTTCAATAGGTATTAATGAGGTTGGCTCAATTCCATTGGTATTTGATTCAAATTTTGCTCCTATGGACACTGAAGAACTCAATGCCTATATTCAACCAAAGTAAAGATGTTGTGTAGAAAAAGTGTGGTTATTCCAATAAGGTCTTGTACTTTATCATTCTTTTTTTCTTTAATTATATTAGTGTTAAGTGTTCAACATATTCTAAAATCTTTTGTTTTCTTTATGCAGCTGAAGATGTTGATTTATGGATTCTAATGCAAAATGAAGTTAAAATGTTGATTTATGGATTCTAATACAAACTAGAGTTTGAATGTTGTCACCTTATATCTATTATGTTAAATTATATATCTCTAGAACAACTTGTTATTTTATTATCCTTATCTTTAAATTATATTAAATGTTTGTTTATTTGAAGATAAATGCACCTTCTAATCTATTGATGCTAATTAATTATGCTAGCATATATATTAATGTGATATTTTCTTGTTAATTATGCTAGCATATATATATTAATGTGATATTTTATGTCAAAAGAACCATATTAATGTGTATTTTTGTTCTTGACCCGGGTTGACCGGGTCAACCCATAAGACCCGTGACCCAGTTATTTTACCGGGTCAACTACCGGGTCGGGTTTGATAAATATGGTTTTATCTTTGGATTTGTGTAATAAATTTGGAATAGTGTCCTAACATTTGAACAGGAGAAAAGGACGTTATTAAGGAATAAAAAGAAAGATTAAACATAAATGGACTTCTAATTAACAATTATGCCTCTTCTGATTCAAGCATTGAAAGATTTAAGTTTTTATGCTGTTAGTTGTCTTTACATGAGTCTCTTCCTAGGAGGCCATGGAGCTGCCATGTGTTTCTCTTCCTACGAGACCATGGAGCGGCATTGTGTTCCGTTGAGCAGCTCTGCCTTCATCATCCTGGAAATGTATTTTTTATATAAAAAAAACCATGTTATTTTATGATATGATATAATCAAATAAAATTAGTAAGGTTATTACATTACCTTCTTTGATTGCAAACTTTTAATAATATATTTCAACGAGTTTTATTTTAGTCCTTGTAATTCTTAGAAATTTATTTTAGTCTATATTTTATTTATAAATTAGCCCTTAATTGGAATTTTTTAGTCTCTGTTCTTGGTAAAAAAAAAACATTTTACAATTTTAAATAATTTTCTTTTATATTATAATTTTAAAAATTACACAACCACATATAGAAATGTAATATTTTAATTATTTTTTATTATGATTGTAATTATTATATGATCCATAGCATCCAACCAAACATGTTGTACCATACTTAACTTTCTTTTTCTGGGATAATCATTATCCCTCTTTTAATCATGCAGGGTTTATTATTATTATTATTATTATTATTATTATTATTATTATTATCTAACACTTGCAATATAGTGAGTTATTGCTATTGCAATTCTCTTTTATATTATAATTTTAAAAATTACACAAGCAAATATAGAAATGTAATAATTTACTTTTTTTATATTATGATTGTAATTATTATATGATCCATTACATCCAACCAAACATGTTGCTAATACTTCACTTTTTTTCTGAGATAATCATTATCCCTCTGTTAAAATTGTAGGGTAACGTATGAATTAACACTTTAATGTACTAAATATTCCTAAATTAATTGACATAAATCAAACAATATTTTATTTTATAATATGATGGTAAGGGATAAAAGAGAAACAAAAGGATTTCTTAATTTTCTTAGAGCAAGTAACCTTTCAGGAAATGGCATCTTCATAAACTAAGTATTAATCCAGGATGATGTCCGTCTGCAGTTCAATTTTTTATAATCTAGTTCTTGCTGCTGGGTCTTTTTTAATTGGATATTGAAAAAAGTGCACGTGGATTTGGTCACAGTAGAATTTGAAAGTGTTGTTTAAGCAGTCAAATTTAGAACATTAATCCGAGTTTCCATTCTTTTGGCATCGTTCCAATGGCATTATCGTTGTTTTGGATGGACAAAATTTCGAACAACACTAATAGGAAAGTCCCATTTTGACCTTCTCGGAATGTGGCTTTGGGCATTTTGAGGATGGCCTTTATTGGACTATTCTTTGATCACAATATTGGACTTGCGGGGCACCTTCCTCACGTGTTGAGCACTAAACAAGACTTAGAATTAATATAATCACTCTCCCCGTCACAGGGTTTTCTTTTCTTTTCTTTTCTTTTATTTTATCATAAACACCCTTTTGTTTTGTCAAAGGTTTGGTTCTTTTAAAAGTCGCGAGAATAACAATATTTTAAAGAAATTATAAACCAAGAGGGCATGTTGTCGCATATGAAAATATCGATATTTTAAAGTCCATGCAAATCCCACATAGTGCAAATCCCACATAGTGATCTTACTATCAATGCAACAAATCTGGAAATTAAAGCATGAAATCAGAAAATTTTATTGAATGAAAAAAAGATTGAATTACAAAAAAATTGGATCTAAGTAAAATAAAAATTTCTAAACATAGTAACTGAGGGATTAGAATTTTAAATAGATTTAAATTGAAATTTGAAAAGATATTAGCTATATATTTTGACTGAAGACTTGATAATGGCTTTAACCTTTAAATGTTGCTATGCTACATGTTGAAGTCTCATGGATCAGTGACCATCCTAAACATCATCCTTACCATTAAGAACTCACTTGGTTTGTTTTAGTCATTCTTTCATCCATGGTCAAAACCAAACCCCGGATCCATTACACTCTCTAGGGGTGTGCAAAAAAACCGGAAAACCGAATAAACCGAGAAAACTGAGAAAAAACAGAACCGAAAAAAACCGATTAAACCGATTAGAAAATCACAAAATAATCCCGGTTCGGTTCGGTTTTTGGTTTTGTAATGCAGGAACCGGTTAACCCGGACCGGACCGAACCGGTTCAACTAAGTTATCTCTTGAAAAAAAAAGGAGTATAAATAACATATTTTCTAACCCTAAACTTATCTCATCTTCACACTTTCTCAGCCGCCACCTCTCCCTGCCTCTCATCTCTCAAATCTGCATATTTTCTAACCCTAAACTTATCTCATCTTCTCACTTTCTCAGTCGCCACCTCTCCCTGCCTCTCATCTCTCAAATCTGCCTCTCATCTCTGTCTCTCAAATCTGCTTTTTATCTCTCAAATCTGCCTTCTTCTCCATGCTCTCTGCCTCTCATCTCTCATCTCTCAAATCTGCCATCTCATCTCTCAAATCTGTCTTAGGGTATCACAGATCCAACCAAAGGAATATGATATTCGAGCTCTGTCTGGGCTGAGTTGTGTTCTTGATAAAGAGGTACAAGATGCAGTTACATGCAACCTGTTACATTTAGTTGAACAACCTGCAATACTTGTGATGCTCAGTTATGGCACAAATGTTTGTCATTGTTTGCCATTTTACAGAAAGGATTTGCTTTTCTTTGGTCTATGATTTACTTCTGCAACACTTCTAGTTCTGGCTCAATGTTCCTTCCATTTTCAGATTGTCCGCATTATTGTCTTTTGGGATTTGGATTGTAAATTTCATGCTATCGATTTGGAAGCAAGTACAGAAATAAAAGTGCTGAAAAATGTGGTCAATAAAAAGCCCAGAAAAAACTCAACCGGAATAATTTCAGTTTGAACCGGTTTGGAAGGAAAAAAAACCGAACCGAACCGAAATTAATCGGTTTGAACCGGTTTTTGGTTCGGTTCGGTTCCAAAACTAAAAAAAAAATAAAATCGGTTTGGTTGTTTATTTTCGTCCAAAACCGGACTGGACCGAAAATGCTCAGCCTTAACACTCCCTTCTCATTTTAAAAAACCTTGTCTTTAAGGTGAGGGTAGCAGGATATCATCCTTCATCTTCCTCACCAACTTCTTCAATCACGAACAATTTTGGACCTCACATTTTTATGGCTTAGGTTCCACTTTTTGTTGCATTTAAAAAACAAACCCTTCTCCCTCTTTTCCTTCAACTGGATCGACGATAATTTCTGAAGTGATAAGTTGGATTTGAAATCAGTTCTAGGCAGGCTTTCAACTTCTTCTTACAACCAAAATGTTCTCCTTTTGCATCCAGGAAAGCCCATGAACTGTTGGAAATTATATTAATAGTGTTTTGATGTAAATAGGAAAGTTATATCTTGAGATAAGTAGGAAAGATACGTAAGAATATTTTGTATCAATCTGCATTTAATTAGTTGTCATTCCTTATCAGTCTCTGATGTATAAGGGAACCCTAATGTATCTTGTATATATATTGAACTTAATCAATACAGAAATCATTCCGCTTGAATAGCTTTTTGCTTATATGGTATCAGAGCAGGCTACGACCTAACCCTATTTTTTCTTCTTCTTCAACGCATCTGTTTGTTGCGTCTCTGCCTTGCCTCCTTTTTATTCTCTTTTAAATCATGGCTGCTAATGATATTG
>Ga0325404_1000909_pt1 | contig 30332 bp, 13 predicted proteins | sample PopdelMetagenome_18_FD_205664 | JGI IMG/M metagenome (GOLD analysis project Ga0325404, IMG submission 205664) | Populus deltoides microbial communities from Bellville, Georgia, United States - Xylem-Control-R1 | ecosystem: Host-associated > Plants > Phyllosphere > Stem > Wood/Secondary xylem...
CCCCACCCCCCCCCCCCCCCCCCCCCCCCCCCCCCCCCCCCCCCCCCCCCCCCCCCCCCCCCCCCCCCCCCCCCCCCCCCCCCCCCCCCCCCTCGTAGGTCACTAATCAATCCACCAGGAATTATGAAGTTCCAAGATTAAGATGCACCCATCATCAAAAAAAAAAAAAAAAAAACACCTTGATTCAACTAAATCTAAATGTATGGCTACCTAATTGAACAAGGTTCAAACGATTATCATCCTTTCAAGTTGATTACATTTATGTTTAATGTCAATGCGCCTGTGGCTCAATTGGTTCTAGCGTTTGCTTACAAACAAGATGTAACGAGTAAGAGCCTCTCTCCTTTGTTTCAGAAACAAGAAAATAAAAAGAATCCGCACAAAGACACAATTGGGCAATACAAGTAGAGAAGGAACCATGACTAACAGTTTCCTTAAACCAGAAGCACTAACATTTGCACGACAGTTGTGAGTTATTAATACTACTTTATATACCGTGTTAAGAGAGGATTCCTCTCCTCGGACTGTAATCATTCTGTCTACAACATTTCTTTTTCTTTCATTTCATTATGACCCTAAATGAAAACATCTTATCAGAATCGATAAACATATAAATAAAAACCACTAAAACAAGAACATCAAATACCAAGTTAATGTTAATTGCTCTTGTCATCGTCTTTTAGTAAATTAATATTTTTAAAAAAAATTAAATAAAAAATATTACCTTCTCCAAGTGGCTAATCTCAGAGGAGATGAGAGAAACGACACGAGGCCTTTTCGCGATGCTCCCTAACTGCCTCAACTCTTGTAAATCCAACGCCAAATCTTCGGCCATATTTTTTTTCTTTTTTCGTGGTTTTTGCACCGGAAAGATCACAAGTATTGCTTCCTGACACCGTTTATTCTTTATTCTCGTATTTTTATATCTGGAACTGGAAGGCAAGTGAAGAGACAACAAAACCCTAAGGAAAGTGCTAGAACCTCAAAGTAGTGTAAATTTGGGCTTCCATTTTTCTTTTTCTTGAAGTAGGGCTTGTCGGTGGAGAAGGTTCTAGGACCATGTAGAAATTTTGAGCTAGGTTTTCTTTGATGGGCTACCTAGCCATTTTGGGCTCCGAGAATGTTGTTTGTTGGATGGTCGACCCGTCATCTTGATTGAAAATTACTTGGATGTATTGCATCGTTGCTTACATAAAAATAAGGCCAGTATGGATTAAATCTATTTACAGTTTTTAAGAGTATTTTTTATTTAAAAATATAATAAAATAATTTTTTTTTTATTTTTAATATCATTATATTAAAATTATATAATAAAAAATTAGTAATTTTATATTCTTTCAAATAAAATATATTTTTAGAACACACTTAAAAATTATTTTTAAAGTTATCACAATTCAAAACTGACATAAAAATTAAAAGAGCTCACACCAAGCAATACTTGGGGGGCATCGTGGATGCATTTATGGAGGGGATAATATAGGACTTTAGAGAAGAAACTAACATAATTTCTAAGAAACCATAATAAAAATAGCTAAATTCTAAGTAATATTTGAGAATTTTGGGGGCAGGGTCTTTTAAATGCCACACTACATATTGCCTATTACATCCAAAGTACCCATTACTCTATTATTAGAGTTGACTTTTGAGTTGTTGAATCTTACAACCAATGAATGTTTTCTTTGGGTCGTAAAATATTTTTGAATGATAAACTTTGTATTTGTGGTTGCGCGGAATGTTAATTGGAAGGAATTTAATATTTATTGGATATCACATTCTCTTAAAACTAGAGGATGTGATTCCCTTTTAAAATAAGAAAATAAGGCATTGTAAAGTAGGGTTTTTTTTTTTATGGCAGTGACTTCTATTAAAACTAAATTATTTTTTAATATTTAATATTGTCATAAAAAATTAAATTTAAAAATATTTTTCAGTTGTTAACTATATCATAAAAAATAAGATGAAAAATTATTTATCAATGTTTAGTTTTTTTTTTTCAAGTTTATTTAACATATATAGAATATTAAATGTAAATATTTAACCATGTACAAGAAAAGAATAAAATATAAAAAGTGTAATAGTGGAAAAAAAAGAATTTATTATATCATATATTTATATATAGTTTATTTTATAAAATGTAACTAGACCTATAATATAAATATTAGACATATAATCATTTTTAAGTGTTTGGAGGACATTGAAAATAAATTTTTTTTTCCTATGGTATCCTAGTTTTAAACATAATTTGTACGATTTAAAATATATGATTATTGTATAATAATATGTTTTGTATTTGAATGTATTTTCTAGCAATATTATCTTCATTAAAGCATTATATGCACTAATATATGAAATTAATATACTTTTATATTTTATATTAATATATCATAATATATTATTTTCTATATTAATATATTAGTAATTTATATTATTTAATAATATTATATTTTAAAGTATTATATATATAAGAATTATAAGGTATTGTACCACTTTAGTTTTTTAGGTTCTTATGGAAAATGTTTTTCAATCTTTTAAGTTGGAAAATATTTTTTCCCATCTAAAGCTTATATTTTTCTTTGATCAAAAACTGAATTTTTTTTTGTTTATTAGTTTTCCACATTGTAACCAAACATGAAAAAGTTAAGAAAGTATTTTCTAAGAAAATATTTTCTAACAAACAAATAAGGCCTAAAAAAATTAACATTCTTCAACAATTGAAAATGTTGGGTTTTTTTTTTCTTAACTTAGTTGCCTGTATTGTTTATTTTATGTTGACTAATTATTGATAACTCAGATAATATTCCGATTAATATGCTACCAATTAATCCTTTATACCTTCAAAGAAGAACAAATTACTCAACAAGAAATTAATCCCGAGAAGAGGCAAGTAGCAATCTTGCAAGATCAAGCAAAGTGTGAGGATATCAGACATCAAAACCCAAGAAAAGGTGATTTACTCTAAGTTACACCATCAAGAAAAATGTTAAGTCTAGGGAGGGGGGGGGGAGGGATTAAATAAATTAAAGTGCAGAAAAACAAAGAAAGCAAGTAAATAAATTATGGAAAGATAAACAGTACTAGAATCAGTAAAAAGATAGTTGAAATTATATATATAGGGTTAGCCATCTTTCATACTAATTGGATGACTTATTTATAATAGTACAATATTTAAGTTTTATCTAAACATATAATTCTAATCCTATATAGATAAAGAGATTACATTATAAATCATAATACAAGTTGAACTCTATCTTATTGATAACCATGTAAGTCCTAACTAATATTCAATTTTGATCAATTTAATGTATTAGGGACTCTCAATTTGAGTAGGACTAAACCATCCAATTACTTTTATCCACTCAAGCTTTTATGGTCAGTTGTTTTCCTTGATCATCATGACTCTTAAACATCTAGTTTACTTCTTCTTAGTTTTTTTAGTTGATTATAACTTTTTTAGCTTGATTAATTCCACTATTCATTATAAAATTCAGCATTTCCTTCCTTGTAAGATAGTAAACAACAAGTGTTTTTATTTGGTTGGCACATGAATGTATAATTCATATATAAACCATGCCCCTTATATTTCTTTATTTCTAGAATGAATGAAGGATTATTTTTCATTCTATTAGTACTCAAATCCATTGATCCAATCTACTAAATATGACATAACAAGTAACATTGATCACCCAAAACTGTTGACTATACTTTTAAGTGTATTGGACATGTCAACTAATTATACCATTTTAAACAAAACATGCTCTCTATTTTCGTGAATAACTTTCTTAATTATTTGAACTTAAATAAAAAACTTAATTTTTTTTATTATTGTTGAGAATCAATAGCAAAAAAATTAGTCATAAATCAATAATAGCCTAGAATTCAAGCCTAAAATACAAACATTATAATTACTAAGTAATCTCACACTTATGATCTACAAGTCAATCCTTTAGTATATCTAGGAACCTGGAGAATGTATTGAAAGATCTTGAAATAATGTATGAATGGTCCTGCAAAGAGGCTTTGATCTGTGCTCTCAAATTCTTCTATGGATCAAGAATACTTATTTTTATTGAAATCTCTGCTTGTATTTAGTGATAATTTTATCTTCAATGTTTTATGTCTTTGTTTTCTATCATAAAATATGTATTTTTTTCTCATCATTACACCTTTTTTGTATATCAATAACAACTAAATGATCAGAAATCTTTATATGGATGATGTTATGATTATTGAAGGCCTCGTATTGAGCCAAGTAATTTGGATCTTTATTATTTAAAATAAAATTAAAAAAACTTTTAATAAGGTTATGGCCATTGTATGGTATGAAGTTAAGGTAAGGTGTTCACATATATATTCATTAGTTAACTAGTTCATAATAAGCAACAATCTTCTATCAATTATATAGATATTGCTCCTAAATCTAGAAGTATTTTTAGGCCTATAATAAGGCCTTCATATTTAGCTTGATTGTTTATGCAAGAGAAATTAAGTCAAAATGATAGGGTCACATTATAATCTTTTTGTGATTGTTTGTCATATCATCATCCTTATCACATTAACTTTGATGTCATTCCTTATTAGAAGGTTATTTAAGCCTAAATGGCTTGACCTTTCATCGCATGTCAAATTTTTTAGCTTTCCCTCCTCAAGTTTTCTCCTCTAAATAGAACACTATGGTAAGTAAGGAACTTATATACTTCATATAGAGGTTCTTCATGGCTCTCTTATACTAATTAATTGGTCTTACCATGATCGATAAACATTTAACATGTAACAATGTTAGTGACTAATACCAACCTCTATCATAGTTGACCAAGACTAGTTTGTTGTATTCCATTTTGACCAATAAGTGCTTCTAATTTAGTAATAACAACTATAATAATTACCTGGAGAAAAGGGTTTGAGTGTCCTTTATTTTCATCAGTCACTTTAAATTTCATGACTGATATCAGTTGCTACTAATCTTCTTTAAACTCCTTATAAGAGTTTGAATTAACTATTGTGACCTTATTTAAATAGTCAACTAGTCATCTTCCCTTTACTTTTTGATCGACAATATAAGAATGTTGAAATTACATTGATGAAAGGTAACTTGTGGGCCGCTGATCTTTCCAATTCTAGGTTGAGCTAGCCATAAATAAGGTGGTTGGGCCATGTGATTCACCTAAAATTTCCTATATATTTATGAGGTAGGTGGTACCTCATGAATGATTGTGCTCAAATTAGGTTGAGCTTGTTATGATACCTTTTATATAGACACATGATATTTAAGGTGAGGTTGAATACTTACAAACACTTCTATTAAAGTGCTCATTATTATAGTATATCCCAGGAATTCTCTCCAAGAGTATGAGGTAAAAGGTTGTGTTGAAAAAATACACACATTAATATACCTTCCAGCAGTTGATAGAGGCAATCATGTTAGAAAAGAAAAAAGGCATGACTAGTGGTTAATGAAACAAATAATTAATCTGATCCCATTAGACATACCAATATGTTGGCAGTAAAGTGTTTAGTTGGATGATTAATGTAAATCTTATCCTACCGGACATGCTAATTAGTTGATCACTCAAATAATCTTCTAATGCCCTAGGTAATTATTTCTACCTTTTAAGAAACATAAACTAATCAATTAGAACTTAATCCTAAGAGAAGATAAGAAGCAACATCACAAAATCAAGTGGGGTTTGAGGATCTAAGACCTTGAACCCTAGAAAAGATGCTTCTAGTTACATCACACAAGAAGAATGACAAGTTTATGAAAAAAAAGATAGCAGAATCACATGAACTAAACTATAGAAAATTAAAGAAAGCTAGTAAATAAATTGAAAAAGAAAAGATAAATTGTATTGAAAATAGTTAAAAAAGATGAGTCCTAACTAATTTATAATATTAATCAAATTTTTATATTGATAATTCGCACTCTGAATAGGACTAAACCTTTCGATTGATTATGTGAACTCTTACTACTATAATCAATCATGTTTTCTTAGTTAATTGTGACTCTTGGTCAATTATGACCCCTAGTTGATTTTGTTGTTCATGATTGATTTCAGTGTTTCTTTTCCTATTTGGTTATGAACAAATATTTTTTTTTATTTGGACAACATGTGTATGTTTATTTTTTGTATAAGCAATGCCCTTCATATTCTTTTATTTCTAGACTAAATAAAGGAATATATTTCCCTATCATAATAATATTAAAATCAATTAAACAAATATATGGTTAATGAATGTTGTTATCTAAAAATATCGACCATATATGATATCTTAACTAATCAATATTTCAAATGAGGCATGCTTTGGATTTTTTTGAATTTTCTACTATATAGATTTCTTAACTATTTGTACTCAATAAACAACTCATTTTTTGATGTTATTAGAATCTACAACAAAAAAAAAGGTTATAAATTAATAATAGCCTACTTATCAGGCTCAAAATACAAACATAACATATTTAGAGTGACTTCATGCCTATGATCTCAAGTCAGTACCTTATTTTCTATATATATAAATCAAGAGAATGTCTTATTAGATCTTGAAACTATTTGTGAAGGGTTTTATAAACATTCTTTGACTTCTTCTCTTCAATTTTATATGGATCAAGAAAACTTATTATATCAAAATCCTTTATTTGTACTTATCAGAAAATTTCAACAACAATTCATTGTTTCGTGTGTTTTCAACCATTATGACCATATAGTTTGTACTTCTTTGTTCAACATTACAACTTTGTTACAAATCAACTATAGTTGATTGGTCAATAATCCTCCCAAGGATAATGTTAAGATGGTTAAATGTCATTTTGTATAATGTTCTTATTTAGCCAAGTAATTGACTTATATATTCTTTTCTCAAACCAAAGAAACAAAAATTAAACTAAAAAACCTTTTGATAAGCTTGTGATCACTACATAATCAATATTTAGCTTGCTTGCATATTTTGCCAACACCTTTTCTTCTTTAGGTAATGGCTGACCTTGTTCTAGGTCTAGAAAATGTTAGTGAATGTTTTCCTTTAAACGGTCATATAATTAATACATTGTTCATGTACTAAGATATTTTGGACACTAAAATAAATTACTAATTAAACAAAGACTTAATAGCAAAAAAAAAAATTTATTAATCAAACCCAAGCCTAAACTCTTGCCCACAAGTCCATTGTCCAATCTAAAAAGCTATTTTAATATCTAGAGGTTTTTTATAATAATTTATTATTCACATTTAATTAATTTTTTAAAAGAAGTTGATATTTCATATTAAAGTACTCATCCAACATGGTTTTAGCCTAATGGACCTCACATATAATTTGATCTTAAAAGGTCTACTATATATTTTATAAATCAATTCTAACAATGTAATTGTTGTTTAGAGTGCTTTTTTTTTTTTAATGAGAGAAGCTCTAGTATAAAATTATGATCTTTGACTTTATTTTCTTTATCATTATCATTTTTCATTTTTCATGATGTTCTCAATCTTTAAGTAAATATATTACTTAAGTATATATGGAATGTAATTTAAGTTTGTTATAAAAATGGATAGATCAATGACTTCTATTTAATAAAACTAATTAAATTCAAGAACTTGTTTTGATTAAATAAAAACATAGAATAATAATAATAATTTATAATTAGATAATATTTGTATAATCATACATAATGCATGTATTAAGTTTAATGTTTTGTAAAAAAATAATGAATACATAATAAATTATTTTTTTATTAATTAATATATAAATTATTATTTTATGGATTAAATAATATATTAATTAATGAATAAAATTTCATGATTTCAAGAATATTAATTTGTAAGAATATATCTTTTTATTATTGCATTTAATTTGCTCTATTCAATACAATAGCTTACAAGAAACAATTTAAAGGTTGTAATGTTAAACACTATACACGGCAGTAAACAAAGATACCGAGGTGTCTATTTCGAGTGCATTCAAGGCATGTTTCCATTTTAAATACATAAACTAGTTGATGGCCTCCATATTATGGGGTCTGTTTTGAAAATATCAACGTTGAATTATTTATAAATTCAAAATGTTAAATGTAAATTGATTATCACTCTTTGAATTATATATATATATATATATATATATTAGCGTCTGTTGTATTAAAAAAGTTATTTTGTTCATGTTTCTAAATAATTATTGCTAAATTTTCTTTTATATATATTGAAATATGCAACTTTAAAAAAAAAACAATACAAATGACTTTACATCTTTGAATATTGAAAATTTTTTTATATATAACAATCTACGGTTGATTTTATATATTAATTTTGTCAATATTAAATATTTATTTTGTTATCACAAATTAAGAAAAAAAATACAAGTAGTTCATGAGTAGCAAGCTACTAAAGTATTTGATTTTGTTATATATATATATATAGCTAACACTATTTGTCATTATCCATCATAAGCACTTGTAACATCAATAGATTAACATCTAACCAAAATTAAATCCATCATTGCTATACCAAAAACATCATCTTATTATTAACTATTTATTTTTACTTTTTTACTAATGAAAAAATTAATTGAAAAAACTTCCAGATTTTTCAACACTTTAAGGAACATTGAAACTGGTTGGCCTGGTTTTTAAAACCTTTTTGAAACTTTTTCATTTATATCATAATTATCAAACCTATCTCAGGAATTAACCTGGCTAAAGGGCTGAATCCCTAGTTTTATGGGTCAACCTATAAAAATTAAAAAAATATTTAAAATTTTAATATTTCATAAGAAAAAATCTATATGAATATAGCTATACATGTTGTAAATAATGAAGTTTAAATGAATATTTTAAAAAAAAATTATCTCACATTGAAAAGATACTATGTTATCATTTCAAGTTAAAGTATTTAAACCAAGAAGTTCTTTATCCCACATTGAAAAAACATAATTTTTTTCTTGTGAACATAGAGTATCTATACTAAAGGATTTCAAATTCCACATTGAAAAAACCTAACTTTTTTCTTGTTAACATAGAGTATATATACTAAAGGGCTTCAAATCCCACATTGAAAAGATACTATGTTATTCTTTTAAGTTGAAGTATTTAAACCAAAAATATTTTTATCCCACATTGAAAAACATAATTTTTTTTCTTGTGAACATAAAGTATATATATGAAAGAGTTTCAAATTCCACATTGAAAAAATAACTTTTTTCATGGGAACATAGAATATATATATTAAAGGGTTTCAAATTTCACATTGAAAAAACATAACTTTTTTCTTGTGAACATATAGTATATATATGGAAGGGTTTGATATCCCACATTGAAAAAATAACTTTTTTCTTAGGAACTTAGAGAATGTACTACTTTAAAGCGTATAACATATCCTTAATTTTGTTTTTAAAAATAATTAATAACAAATATATTATGAAAAAAAATATTTCAGTCAAAGTTGGTGGTTAGAAAAAATCCATTACTTTGTATCAGCTAAGATTATATATAGTCAATGTTTTCAATGTAATATAGAAATAAAATAGTATATTAGTCTGCGCCCCATAACAGGTCAATATCATTTTTTAGAAAAATATAAAAAAATTAAAAGTATAGAGAATGTTTTAAGCGTCATGGGTCTGACAACGTTGCCACACCCAAGCGCCTTGGGTCTGGTAATGTAACAACCCAACTTTTTTAAAGCCAAAGATCGGTGGAATTTGTTTTTGGTAGGTTCCTACTGAAAATTTAGCAAAGTTTCCTTTGTATTTATTCTTACCAAGTTGGTAAGTTATCGACATCCTAATTAAAGTCTCATACAACTTACATTAGCAACTTAATCTCAAGAATTCACATCAATAATAATTGTTATTTATCTCATTATCTTCGCATCATAAACAAGTATAAAATGCTTAATCATGAAGTAGAAAAATAATAGTATCTAAAATAAAGAAGACCTGACATGTAATAATAACATGAAATTTACTACTACTTATATTATGATCCTCCAAACAAGAGTTTAAGTTACACTAGTTACAAACAATAACATTACACGACACTGCAAGAGTTTACGTTATAATTACATGCCAAAAGAGGAAGTCAATACATGCACAAAAGTCTCCCTAATATCTACAGGTCACACAGATGGAGTGATGAACCTACCGGGTATGAGAAGTTCCTGTAGTTAATGAAGTAATACAATAAAATTTATTATACTAAGATATTCGTGAATATTCCAATAAAAAGATTCTTTCTACGATAATAAAATTTAGCGCAGTTCATCATTCTTCTTTTTTTAGTTATATTTTCATGATTCGTTTTGTTTCATGATCATGCTAACATGATGAAATTCAAGATTTGATAACTTCCAACAAAAACTCAAATTTAAACAAGTCATCCCCTTTCTTTTCTTTGTAATAATCTTGGTTGAAACTTAAGGAATAATAATTCTACTTCATTGTCTTCTATTTTGGTACACGTTTCTACTCTAGGCAATCCTCTCATGTTCAATTCAAGCAACCTTATGTATCTCATTCATAAACATCAAATAGGAACATTAAAATCAACAACAATTTAAATATTGTGCTAAACATTAAAATCATCAATTTATCTAAATAATGTAACTAATTAAACATTGATTATTTGCACATTTGTATTGAAGAAAGTCTTCCTTCACTCTTTTCTTCCATTTGGCTGAACCCAATGGACTATCTCCCACCCTAATATCTTATTCAATCTTGAATAATAATGTCATTTTATTAAACAATTTGTCTTCTAAGTGTAGAATTTATGAGTTTTTGTCTTTGTACTTAATTTTTGCTTAAGAACCATAATAGACAAACTTTGAAAATTAAGGGTTTTACTTAAAACTTCAGTTGGGAAGTGTTTAGAATACTTTAGTTTATGCTTTTTGGTCTCCAAAATCCTTCTTCATGTCCTCTTCTTCTCCTCTTTCCTTCTTCTTCATGTTTTCTTCAATCAATATCCTTTTTCTTCTCTTGGTAACACCTTAGTTACTCCTTGTGTAAACCCCCAATTATAATTTTCTAGGTTATTAAAATATGAGAAATTTAACCAATAGTAAAATGGGTTAAATTAAACTAAAAAAACCTAAATCAAGATAAAAATAGTGAAATTAATGAAATGAAAAGTGAATATAGTACTAAATTGTTGAAAAGAAAAATATTTGTGGGGACAAAATGAATACGTAAAACCAAAAAAGGTTAATATTCAAATAACAGATGGTTAGGAGTTTATGTATAAATGATAAAAAGAGGTGGGGATAAATGTGCAATTAATAAGATGATAGCACGATAAATATCCTTCTATTTTTCTCTTGGAGTGACTTGCAAGAGCAAAAGAGAGTTTAGAGGGAGGCTGGAGAGAGGACATGTTGATGGCAGAACATCCGACAGTTATAACTCCACCTTCCACCGTTGGATCAGAACACTATTTTCATATGTTGTTATCCTCCATATTGTGTATAGTGTCATCGGAGGGATCTTCTATATCATTCTCCGTTTGAGAGATATCACGGGAGGAATATTTCTAGGAAAATAAACTTTTGGACAATCTTCGTTGCTGACTATTTTCTCCTCTGGCCATCATCGGATCTGGCTATAATTTGGATATGTTGTTCTTATTAATGCTATCTAGATTCTGAATGGTGGAGAGCATAAACAAACACTTTATATAGAAGTTGTGCATCTCACACAGTAGGTCTGCAAGTTTGAGGTCAGTTTGGATAAACCCATATTTCTAAAAATTTCACCATTTGATGAAGTTGATATTTGTATATGTTATACTCATAATAATGCATTATAACTTAATCGCATGGATTGTTTTGAATATTATTCGTTTTTTATTTATAGTTGATTGAAACTGTTGTCAAAATTGGTTTTGTGTGAATTTAATGAAATTAGCATGAAAAGAGTGAAGGAACTCTTAAAAATATAACTTGGTTCCTTAAGGCCATGCTTTCGGTCAATTATGCATCAAAGAGGGAAGATTGAAATAAATAAGATAAATTAGCTCTCAAAAATATATTTTTGACACTCTTAAACAGTATATGATATGGCTAGGGGTTGAGATAGAAGAGAAAAAGTTAAATTGTGTGTAAATATATGATATGGCTAGGGGTTGAGATAGAAGAGAAAAAGTTAAATTGTGTGTAAATGGAAAGGTTGGTGAATCTGGACAGATTCATCTCCTGAATTTTAGAGAGAATTTGAATAGGAGGATGAGGGAATTAAGATCAAGTTTCTTCATAGTAATTGTAGTCTTGGATGTTAGCTAACTAAGGAAGTTGGTCTTGCTCAATTTGGAGCTGTAAAACTCCAATTATAGGTCACCAATCGAGACTGGGTCATGATTGACTCTGTAAGGCAATATGACTGATTAGTTGATGAGTAATTTTGACTGTTGTAGAGGCAGAACCAGGTTCTCCTTCCTCAGAGAACTTATAGCCTCGTGTCTTAGCTTTCCAACGAGACCAATCTCACTTGAAGTGTAGTTCTATAACTCTAGATATAGTTACAAATCTGAAGAGAGGTCAGACAGTAACAGTTCGATATCAAGACAGTAATAGTTGGACAATAACAGTTTAATCTTTGTTAATGAGTAATTTTGACTATTTTAGAGGCAGAACTGGGTTCTCCTTCCTTAAAGAACTTGTAGCCTCATGTCTTAACTTTCCAACGAGACCAATCTCGCTTGAAATGGAGTTCTATATCTTTAGATATAGTTAAACATCTGAGGAGAGGTCGGATAGTAACAGGTGGACAGTAACAGTTCAATGTTTGTTGATGGGCCATTTTGACTGTCTTAGAGGCAGAACTGAGTTCTCCTTTCTTTAGAGAACTTGTAGCATCGTGTCTTAGCTTTCCAACAAGACCAATCTCGTTTGAAATGGAGTTCTATAACTCTAGATATAGTTAAACATCTGAGAAGAGGTCGAACAATAATAGTTCGATATCAAGACAGTAACAGTTGGACAATAACAGTCCAATGTTTGTTGATGAGCAATTTTAACTGTCTTAGACTGGGTTCTCCTTCCTTTAGAGAACTTGTAGTCTCGTGTGTTAGCTTTTAAACGAACCAATCTCGCTTGGAATGAAGTTCTATAACTCTAGATATAGTTAAAAATCTGACGAGAGGTTGGATAGTAACAGTTCGATATCAAGACAGTAACAGGTGGACATAATAGCCCAATGTTTGTTGATGAGCAATTTTGACTGTCTTAGAGGCAGAACTGGGTTCTCCTTCCTTCAGAGAACTTGTAGCCTCGTGTCTTAGCTTTCCAATGAGACCAATCTCGCTTGAAATGGAGTTCTATAACTCTAGATATAGTTAAAAATATGAGGATAGGTCGGACAGTAATAGTCCAATGTCTAGACAGTAACAGTCCAATGTCTAGACAGTAACAGTTCAAATATAAAGAAAAGAATGATAACTATGGTTGTTGGATAAAGGATGACAACATTAATAGGTGTAATGAGAAAAACGTAAAATATAAAGAAAGAAATGATTGAAAGAAAGATCTATTAGTTGTTGATATGATTATTATAAAACATATCATTGAATGAGAAAAATTTATGAGATGAGCTTGTGACTGCATGAGGGACCACCTATGGTGCAACAACAGCAATAGGGGAGCACGAGTAGAGCTTCTACTGCAGGTAGGTGACTTTCACCTTCCTTTTAATAACATTGAATAATGAAATACTTTATCATGAATGTTACCGTATTGTGTTAATTCAGATATCAGATTGCCAAATGCTTAAATGTTGACAAATGGTTGACTAGCTTCGACTAATGGTAACTGAGGGGATGACCTTGAATAATGAAATACTTTATCATGAATGTTACCGTATTGTGTTAATTCAGATATCAGATTGCTAAATGCTTAAATGTTGACAAATGGTTGATTAACTTCGGTTAATGGCATCTGAAGGGATTATCGGGACAAACGATTGATTAGCTTTGGCTAATGGCATCCGAATGGATAACTGGGATAAACGATTGATTTGCTTCGGCTAATGGCATTCGAATGGATGACCAGGACAAACGATTGATTTGCTTCACCTAATGGCATCTGAAGGGATGACCCGGACAAACGGTTGATTAGCTTTGGTTAATGGCATCCGAATGGATGACCGGGATAAATGAATGATTAGCTTTGGCTGATGGCATCCAAATGGACAACCCGAACAAATGGTTGATTAGCTTTGGCTGATGGCATTCGAAGTGGATGCCCGGGGTGAGTGAATGGCTAACCTCGACAAATGATGCCTTAAGAGGATGGTCAGATTTAAGATTATGGCTAATTGCAAGAATTGGTGCATCTATATATACTACAAGTTGTTTATACCAGAAACATGAAGGAACTACAAATGTCACGCTTCAAACATGAGATAATGTTAATACTTCATTAAACTGCCAGACCATTTCTTATCATTATCATTATTATTAAGTAATTGCATTCTTGTAAATGTTTTGTACTACAGCAGGGATGTCACACCAATAAGGTGCCTAGGAAACCCAATGCATGGGAACCTATTTTTGCAAGGAATCATGTAGTTGCATTCTAAATCATAATGTATTTTGTATGAATCAATGTACTGAATTGTATAACTATTATTAGATCCTTTTTGTTTAAATTCGTGATGACTATTTGTAGGATAGAATACAAACTCATGTATATATATATGTATATTATTAATATGAACTTATAATCATGCAATCATAATATTATATGTTTATGTAAGATTCACTTTTAAATGAAATGTTGATTGTTGTTGATTTATGGATTGTATCTTGATGATGTGAGGGAACATGTTCGTCAATTACCGACACGATGTATGTCAAATACTAAAAAACAATTACTGTTGTTTTGGGATTGAAAAGCCAGGTTGTTACACCTTGCATGTTTCTAACTCTCATCTCTCTTTGTTTTTCACACTTTAGGGAGGGTAAATGGTGGCATGTAAGGTTGGTTGGTGATTATCTAGAGGAATGAAAGAGATGGGGGAATGTTTTCCCTTTCCAACTGTTGGCCTCCCTTAAAAGAGGAAGTTTTTTTTTAGGTCCTTTCATTTTTTAAATTCATGCTATGAAATCCCTTCTCATTCAATTCTTTCAATTTAGCCCTTGGTTAATTTCTTACTCTTTATTTTAACTAAACTTACCTATCTCTCTTTTCTCTTGTTCTTTAATTGTCTTACTTCTTCTTGTTTTGTTTTTAAAGTATTATGACCGGGGTTTTACATGCAGCCTTGCCAGACTCAATCGACTTAGGTCTAGCAACCATTCCAGACCTAGAGCATTGAGTCCGACAGCCATGCCTAAAGGCGTTTGGGCTTGACATGACTGTCAGACCATGCCTACGTAGGCAAACATGCCAGACCCACGTTACTTAGGTCTGGCACCCAAGTAATTTGGGTCTTGCTTGTTTGTCAAAACCAAGTAAATGTGGGTCCATCGTAGATTTTGAAATTTAAAAATAAAAAAAATGTCAAAAAACCAAAATGTCCCCATGATTATAGAAAATTACACAAAAAACAGTGTGAAAGAACAAAAATACCCCTATATACAAAGCTTTTTTTTTTTTTTCTTTTTCAAGGCTAAAAATATGTTTTAACTATTTAACAGTTTGTGAAAGGTAAAAAAACCCCTGGTCAACATGGCTTAATTTTGTTAACCTTGGGGGTAGAATATAATTTCTAACTATGTAAATAATTATGAAAAGATTACCATACCCCCGTTGAAATGTTTAATGACTAATGAGCCTATGAAAAATACTGAAATACCCTCATAATCAGGGCTTCAATTTTTTCAACCAAAGGGTAAGATAATAATTCAACTTTTTATGAAAATACAACATCAGCCCCATCCCAAGCCTTCAAAGCTTAGAAAATCCACTATGCAAGTCTATAATGGACCGTATCTTGGTTCACAATACACTTGCTTGAGTTTGGCAACCCAAGGTGCTTGGGCCTGACATAATTGCCAGACCCAAGATGTTTTGGTTGGTGTGGTTCCCAAACCCAAGGCGCTTGTGCTTGGCATGGTTGCTAGGCCTAGGCGTGAGTCTGGCATATTTTTAAGCCTGACTTGACATGGGTAAACCAGAGAAAACTAAAAAAATATATTTGAGATTTTAATATTTTATATGAAAAAATTGAGAAACAATCCAAATGGATATACGCTAAAAGACTATTTCAAGAGGGTTTTTTTTTTATCTCATATTGAAAAAATATAATTTTTTTCTTGTGAATATAGAGTATATATATTAATGTATTTCAAATCTCACATTGAAAACATAAAACATTCTTCTAGTATTTATATAGTAAACTTTGATATGGGTTAGTAACCAACTAAAAAAGATGAAAAAAGAGAGGTCTCTAGTTAGGAGAAAAACATATTTGAAAAAAAAAGGTCTTTACCAGGTTCTACTGGAAGTCATGAGTTGACCTGTCGTACTAGGTTGAGTCTAATAACTATACTTAAACAGCAAAAAATAGGTTTAAGAGTGTTAATTATAACTTATTCCATTCTCCTCTAGTTCAATAAAACTAGTTAATTGATTTTTAAAATTTTAAAATATAGATTTAGGTTCGCTTTTGCAGTGTTATTTTTGAATATTTTTATATTTTATTTTTGCGTCTTTTTTTGAATGCCAGACCCAAGTAGCTTAGTCTTGGCATGGATGTGAGGCCCAAGATGTTTTTGCTGGCATGATTGCCAGACCAAACGTGAGTCTAGCATTGTTGCCAACACATCTGTAAAATTCACTTAATTTTTTTTTATTAATCTCTAATTTTAGTGAAGAAATCATCTATAAAATTGCATAAATTAAGATAGTCAAAAGAATAATAAGTCTTTTTACATATACAATATTTTATTTTCCTACAATATAATGTATCAATTCAAAAGTTCAAAAATTTTCTTTTATGATCATATATTTCAAATTTTCATATATACTAATAGTGATAATGTAGAATAAACTTTCTTTGTAACAAATTTTGACAATTAGATCATGCAACAACATTTCAAATTTAAAAAAGTGTGAACCCTTTAAAAAACTGTACAACACTTTGATGGAAACATACAATTAATATTTTCATTCATAATGCATAAAAAAAATTTATTTTTAAAGACTTGAAATAAATCACTTAGAAGTCAACAATTTTTTCCATTCTTTTCTCTTCGATTATAAAAAATTTATAAAATAAGTTGCACAAACAAAAAAGAGTTTGTAATAAAGTTCTACTACATATGAATGAAAAATTCTACTTGAATGAGGCTGTGTTTGTTTTTGCAATTTAATCTTGCTTTTGAAAATTTTAAATTTTTTGATCTAGACACTTGAGTCTAGTAGACCCAGACGTGCAAGTCTAGTATGGTTGAAAGACCCAAGCGTGCGGGTATAGACCCAAGTGACTTAGGTCTAGCAGTCATGCTAGACCCAAGGTAAGGATATGCTAAACATGCTTGATTTGACAAATAATAAACAAAGAGGAAACTTGTGTACTTTAGTTATTAGGAGAGAGAAGAAAGAAAAAACACAAACAATCGATCATCAATGGCAATCTAACCATTATTTATCTACACGCACCACACCATGTTAAAAAGGGCATGATTGTGCATCTAGTGAGACGACGGATAACTAGATTTGGCCACCGGGAAGCGTCACACATGCCTCCTTAATGGCACAGGCACTACCCTTTCACTGGGCAAGAAAAAAAAAAGCCAAAGATACGTGTTATGAAAAGATGAGAAATTAAAAATAAAATTACAATTTACAATAAAAAAATTTTAGATCGTATGTAATTTTTTCTTACCATTTAGCTTGTGTTACAATAAAAATACACATACACATACATATATTGTTTTGTTTAGTTGACAGAAAAAAAAAAAAAATCATTAGCAATCCACGTAGCAATGGAAAGCTAATAAAACATTTTTATCCTTGTGACAAGGTATTTAACCGAAGTAATTATTATTTTAATTAGTTAGCGAGATTTAATATAGAATCCGAATCGACAAAGCCAAAATCTAAGAGACATTACCCTTAAAACTCTAAGATGCTTTTTTTTATGTGTGTGTATATATATATATATCATTTGCGTTTTTGTTTTCATAATTTTTTATAGTACGAAAGATTAAATAATTAGGAAAGAATATAAAACATATATAGATACAAAACAAGCTTCACTCAAAGATGCTTAATGAAATTGTCAAGTACATGTCGTGTCAATTGAAAAAGAGAGATTATATTCGGTGTCTTGTTGTATTACATGGATTTTAAAAGAGACAACTCTTTGTCTGCAAAAGGTAATAGGTAGAGTAATGTATGTTTTTCCCCGTATCATTGGTTTTCCCGACACTCTGGTAACCAACTAGTATCTTGGCCCGTGTTAAGTCACCGGTTGCAGTAAATTTATTTTTTTAAAACTCAAATAAAAAAAAATTAGATGTAACTAACGTGTCTTCTAAAAATAACCATTAATTTAAAATAAATCATATATTAAATAATATTTTTATCTACTATTAAAAAGAAAACATATTACATCTACCTAAATTATTTTTGGTTGAAATGTAAAATTTATAGGGATAATCTTGAAAAAAAAACAAACTAGAAAGCTAAACCTCCAATAAACTCAATGTTTAAGGATGAAATTGAAAAAAATATAAAACATCCAATTTTTATTTTTTAAAAAACAAATTCAAGTGATCTTAAGTCAACCAACTAAACTCTTGACGCAAGTTATACTTGCTATCAAATTTTAAAAAATAATTTATCCCATATATTGTTTTTCATTCAATATATTTATATGAAAATAAAGCGCATGTGATTTTTTGTATGAAATATTTTTTAAACGAAAAAAACATGACATGAGTGTAAGACTGAAATAACAAAAGCAAGTTATTAACTTAACTAAAGGTGAAATTGTAATTTATTTTAATTTTAAGTTAAACAAAAAAATACATCATTAATAACAAATGATGAAATTTCAATTTTTTTATAGGGGGACAAAAAATGCACCGAAGAGAAAAAAAACAATAGACTAAATGATGTGGCTTAACTCGTCGAATTTGCAACCTAGGTTATTGACTTAACTGGGTTTAATATTGTGTTTTCATAAATCTATATAAAAAAGGGCACACTAAGCCTTTTTTTCTTATATTAAAGGGCAGATGAGTTATCATCAGTTTTTTTTAAGAAAAAAATAGGCACATGACACGTCGTCTGCTAACCTAGATTCCAACCACCACTATGATGGCTAGAAAATCAGAGTTATGAGTTTTTAGCCTAAAAAACCCATTTTCTAACGCATTAAAAACCAAAACACCATAAAAACAGTCTTAAAACACGCAGAAACCAATGTAGCAACCCTAAAAAACAGCTCGAATTACAAAATCAAATCAAATAAATTTTATAATTCTTAACTTAGATATGTGTTTTAGATAATATCGACGCTCAAAACAACCACTATAGGAAACCTCTCATTGAAAGAAACCCATTGACACTAATTTTAATCATTTTGGTAGTCAGAATAGGTGTCAACGATAACTTTCTCTCTCTACATGAAATCTAATGGTTCTCTCTCCTCTCACAAAAAAAGACTAAGAAATTGAGGGAAATGAAGTTTGGTACCAAAATTAAATTTATGATAACTAAAAGAACCGATCACCTATAAACCAAGAAAAATAGGGGGCTAAAATAAACTTTTTGTATGAAATTGAAGTGGCCACCTATTTTACCCTTTCTTTTCACTTGGGTCCTCTGTCTTTCAATTCAACCATTTTTTTCAAAAAAAAAAGCATTTGAGTGCTAATTTAGGCTCAAAATAGCTTAATTTTGCAAAAAAATATATTTTAGAATTAAATTGAAAATTTAAGAAAAATTAATTATTTCAATTCATAGTGTTTTATGATAGAGTGAATGATGCATCTTCAACAGTAAAATCACCATACAACTTAGATTTTCTTTAATTCATTTTATTGCACAAAAAGAGATTTTCTGTAATGAAATTTTGTCTTGTACATTTCTATTCCTTTGTCATGGGATTTCATTAGATAAAGCTTTTATTTTTAGAGAGACAAAACAAAAAATAAAATTCTGGACTTTCAATAATCAACACAATAACATTGACATGTTGTCTCTAATTCAACATCAACCTAAGAAATCAGAAAGTTTGGTTTCTAACTTTCAAAATTAAAAAAACCCACTTTTAAATCATTTTACACTTGAAAACACACAAAAAAACACATTAGAGATCTAAATAACCCCCCTTTTTCGCTTAAACTAGAAAGAAATTTGTTAAAAATAAAAAAAATCAACCTGAATTTAAAAACTTTTCTAAACCCCAATCAACTTTCATCGATAAGATGTTAAAAAATACAATGATGTAACTCCTTTCATTGAAAAGAACTCTTTGACACCAAGATTGACCTTTTAGTCATTGGAACTGGGCTAACAAACAACTCGCTCTCTTCTCCCATAATCTAGCAACTTCTTCTCTGCTATCTCAGATTTAAAGACTAAAAGATGAACAAAATAGAATTCTGGACCAAAACAAAATTTTCAAAAACTAAAGGGATTTGAAAGAAATTCAAAGGAAAGTAGATGGACCAAAATAAAAAACTTCGAGGCATATTTTTCCAAATTGTAATGAATAATACCTTAAAAAAAGGGATTTGATTTTCTTCCACTTTCAATTTTAATCATTTTATTTCAAATTTTATTTAAATAACAAAATTGAAAGTTTTTTTTTGCAAAATCATATATGAACTCAGTATTGATATTTTTTTCACACTGAAATAACCAAATAGAAATAAATTACCAAACCCAACTCTTAAAAAATTAATCTAATGAAATTAAAAAAAGATAAGACAAAAACTGAAGTTACTATAACAATTCATAGTGTTTTCACATTGAACATTGAAAACACCACACATTTTAGGTTTATGTTAGTTCCTCAATGTGGACAAATCCTATAATTTTTGATTCCAAATATACCTTATAATTTTTATAAAGTTTAAATTTTGGCATTTTTATTTTGTGCTATAGCTAACAAAAATGAAAGTCATATTTTCAACATTTTTTTTGTAATTTTTTTTCTTGTAACTTCATTAATGTTATAACATTTCACACAGAAAATTAAAAAGACTTAAGGAGGAAGTTTGCTATTTAATGATCAATAATAACATATTTAATGATTAAAATAAAATCAAAGCTTACCCATGATATTAGTGTATAGTTAGTAAGTTGCCAATAGATTGAACTCATCTTGGCAACTCAGTTATCAACATGCGAATTCTTGTCTTTTGGCACACTTGTGATCATGGATTAGAATCGAAGACCTATTTTTCGGAATTATCGTTGTCTGTAAGGAATTGGCACTTTATGTAATATGATTCCATCCTTTTGTCTTTAGCCGTCACGTAGCGAAAGATCGACTCTATATATGTGTAGGCATCTATTGTAGCAAATCCATCAAAAGCATTTCACCTCTCTTCGAGTTTCGAATTCTGCCATAGCACTTGCTGGTAATCTAAATTATGTAAGGAAGTCATGAAACTTTTTTAAGTTTGATTTACTTTTCGTACAATGTTTATTGTTTAGTAATTGATACTTCTGTTTTCTATCCCTAAATTGCTGTTCAACTTTCGGAATTAATGATCGTATTGGTCCTGTTATTTATTGAACCTTTAAATTTGTTATTTTCCTTTTCCTATAATACACTTGTTAGTTTTAGTTTCCACGTAAGTGGGTGTACAAATTCCCTAACACACACACACACACACACACAGACACAGGAGGCTTATCTATGAAAAACAAATTCTCTAACATATATATCTGGTGTATCAAATCGTGAAATTTCAGTAAGGAATTTGAGCTACCATACGTACGTGGAACAAAAGAAAAGGGATATGTGGAAACTTGAGGTAGCTGATGGTGATGGCCCGTGGTTGTTTAGCACCAATAATTTTGTTGGTAGACAGATATGGAAATTTAAACCGAATGTTGGGACACCGGAAGAACATGCACGAGTTGAGATAGCAAGAGAACAGTTTCGATCTAATCGATCTCGTTGTAAAGCAAGCAGTGATGTTCTTAAGAATTTCCAGGTGAGTAGGGAATAAGACTCTCGTGCATATTTCTTACCATAAACAATTACTAGAGTTTTTCTTAGTTTCTTCTTCTTCTTTCCTGGTAATAATTAACATTGCATTTGTTTAAGGAAGAGGTTTGGAATCACAGTCCCATCCTCTTTCTTTGCAAGAGGGACTAAGGAAACACAAGATCGTTATTGATATGACTACGGTGTAACTCGAAAAGCCTTCTCTTAAAATTGAGGATTTTGCAAATAAACGAACTGTAAATGGGCTTGTAGTTTAGTGTTATTGGTTCTCTTGTGGTGAAGTCTTGTTTTTCATGTTAAAAAAATAAATAAATTCAGTGGTTAATAATAATTAATATTCAGAAACTAGTCAACCAGTGGCTTGTCCTTAAATTTCATTGGGTAAATAAATCCAGGCTTTGATTGAATGAGGTGACTGACTAATCACGAGTTGTCATAAAAAGTTAGCCGAAGGTATTTTTTTTAACTTTTTTTTTTGTTTTTTTTTTTTTGAGATAGCTTATCCAAGAAAACCAAATTGATCTAAGCATTCCACCAGTGAGGTTAGGAGACGGCGAAGAAATAACAGTTGAAAAGGCTGAAACTGCTTTGAGGAAAGCTCTTCGATTCACTTCAGCAATCCAAGCAAGTGATGGACATTGGCCTTCTGAATTTTCTGGCCCTTTATTTTTAACGCCTCCCTTGGTAAGTCTAAATTAATTTTCAATGATGGATCCGTTGTTACCAAGGCATTATTAACAAAGAATAGAAAAGGATTGCAGATCATGGTCGTCTACCTCAGTGGAAGCCTTAATACCGTCCTATCATCAGATCACAAGAAGGAAATTATTCGTTATATCTACAATCATCAAGTAAGTATATATATATACCCCTTTTCTCCAAAAAGGGTAAGTATATTTATAATGCAACCCACCCAACGATGTCGTTTGTATATAGCAGTAGTATATTTCAATACATGTCTACTGAACGACATGTACACACGTGTGCTATGTAAAGAATGAAGATGGTGGATGGGGATTCCATGTTGAGGGCCATAGCACAATGATGGGCACGACACTTAATTATGTTGCCCTGCGTCTGCTCGGAGAAGGACCTGAAGGAGGCAGAGATGGGGCTCTCACAAAGGCCCGCAAATGGATACTTGATCACGGGGGAGTCATAATGCTACCTTCCTGGGGGAAGCTTTATCTTTCGGTAATGATATTCAAACACAAATTCTAGCTATAAGCTTTCTTTTATTAGCATACATTATAAATAGCATATTAATTAGTTGTTCATCAAAAGCAATAATTACCGTCACCAAACTTCGGATAAACGATTAAAGAATAAATATATTTTTAAATTTCAAGGAGTGACCAAGCGATTAAAGAGATATGCTGATTCAAAATCTTGCGATCAACACCTAGATGTGCTTTTAAAATCCCCTGAGAGAGAAACTTTCTCTTTGTTGATACACAAACGAGTTTATCGTGGAAGAAAAAAATTAAAGAATAAATACGTCTTCTTAAGGCCCTGTTTGTTTGTCTCCTTAATGTTTAAATTTCTTATTGCAAAGGTACTTGGAACGTACGAGTGGTCAGGCTGCAACCCAGTCCCTCCAGAATTTTTGCTATTCCCTTCCTTTCTTCCTTTTAGTCCAGGTTAGTAACTACTTCATGGTCACCAACTTGTATTAAACTTGGTTCTTGTAAAGCTTAGTATAAACTTAATTTCTTTGCCATCTTCTAATTTGTCTCTCATACGACATGCAGGGAAGCTGTGGTGTCATTTGCGCACAGTGTACACACCCATGGCTTATTTATATGGCAAGAAATTCGTCGGACCGATAACCGATCTCATCTTGCAACTGAGAGATGAACTTTATAATCAACCTTATGAAGAAGTAGATTGGAATAAAGCACGCCATTTATGCTTAAAGGTTACTGATTGTTCTTATAAATTCTTTCATGTAATTTTTATAAATAGTTTGGACCCTCAATTTTTAGATGGACTAGCTTTTGCAGCATGCATGTCCTTGTAATATATTTTGGTTATGATTGTCTCCCTAAACAACTTGGCTGATAAACAAAATTGAACTTATTTCGAGTAACAGTTAATGCAGGATCACCCTTACTGTTTCCGAAATAGTACTTCTGAAAGTTGATTACGTGCAACTCTGATAAAATGGTGCAGGAGGATCTTTACACCTCTCCTTCTCTTGCAAAAAATCTGATTTTTGATGGTATTCATTACTTGAGTGAGAGGGTTCTTAGACATTGGCCCTTCTCCAAGTTACGAGAGCAAGCTCTACAAGAAGCAATGAAGCTTATTCACTATGAAGATGAAAATACTAGATACATGACTCATGCTAGTATTGAAAAGGTATTCCTGTAGAACATAGGTGGATTGAATCATTCAGATACCGAAGTAATGAAGTTTGATTTCTGAGATCAAGATGCTATAAGAATATCGATTGAAAAATTCATACTTGACTAGTTTCGTTTGAGTTCTTGTTATGCTACATTATGAATAATGACTGTTGGATACTTTCAGTCCTTGAACATGATGGCTTGCTGGGCAGAAGACCCGACTTCAGATGCGTTCAAATTTCACCTTGCTAGAGTTCCTGATGTTCTATGGCTTGCAGAAGATGGAATGAAAATGCAGGTTTAGTGTTGATAAGCTGTGATTCAGCCGCAGTAATATTATTTTTTTTAAGAAAATATCAGTAACTAAAACGTACGTAAACCTTGGACTAGTTTGCTTTCAACAGAGTATTGGCAGTCAGTTGTGGGATGCAGCTTTTGCTACCCAAGCTGTTATCGCAAGCAAGCTTGTTGATGAATACGGGTCTACTCTGAGAAGAGCACATGAGTTCCTGAAACAGTCACAGGTTTATTCCTTAGTCCAAAAGATATCATATTTATTGGTTCACCGGTCTGGCATCATAGCTGTTATAGCTGTTTTGGCATGACTTCACAGCCCTTGTTCAGACTCGGGGTAAGTGGTTGTTCGACAAGCCTGTGTTATATTATCCCCTTATTTGTTTTGTTGTACGATCAAATCCTCAGATTCAAGCAAATGCTTCTGGGGACTTCAGGAGGATGCATCGTCACATTTCCAAAGGAGCATGGACTCTCTCCATCAAAGATCATGGCTGGCAAGTCTCGGATTGCACTGCTGAAGCGCTAAGGGTAAACAGGTTCAATTTGTCTTCGTAAGAGTAATTAATGCCATAAAAGATTACGACGTTTGTGATGAAAAAAATTCCTTCTTTTGCAGGCTTTGCTCTTACTTTCACAAATGCCAACAGAAATTGTTGGTGAAACAATTGACACAGAAAGATTATATAATGCTATAGATTTCCTCCTATCTTTACAAGTATGACTCTGTAATTTATTCTTCCGCATCAACGTAATTTGCCCAGGTTGTCATAAGCTCTTACCATAGCACTTACGTTAGTTGTTTCCTTTGCCAGAGCAAAAATGGTGGTTTTTCTGTTTGGGAGCCAGCAAGAGGGCAGAGATGGTTGGAGGTAATATTTATTTATCGATGTATTCCCAAATCAACTTGAAACTTTTTCCTCTTCTAATGATATTTGTTTTGTGATGCCTTCTTCCTCAGGTGCTAAATCCCACTGAAGCTTTTGGTGATATGATGGTTGAAACCGAGTATGTTCATTCCACCCTTCTTTTAAATAAAACTCAAGTGTCTCAAATAAGGTGCAAATTGATAGCACCTATTGGTGTTTAGGTATGTTGAATGCACGGCATCTGCCATCCAGGCTCTTGTATTGTTCAAACGCTTGCATCCAGGATACCGAAGCAAAGAAATAGAAGCTTCTGTGGCCAAGGCATCAAGTTATATTGAAGATGCACAGATGAGCGATGGTTCTTGGTAATTATGTCCTATTAACAGTGAATGGAGAATAACATAAATACTCAAACAAGAAGAAATTGCATTATAGGGAACGCAGAGTAAGAAATTAGTTGGATGGTGTTCTGATTGCAGGTATGGAAATTGGGGGATTTGCTACACATATGGAACCTACTTTGCATTAAAAGGGCTAGCTTCTGTTGGAAAGACATGCCGAAACAGCACGACGGTTTGGAAAGCTTGTGAATTTCTGCTGTCAAAACAACACAACTCAGGAGGATGGGGAGAGAGCTATCTTTCCTGTGCCAACTCAGTAACTACCCTATCCTGTTAAATATCATCTGTTCATACTTAAGCTCCAAGCTATTTACAGAATTCAATTATCCCTATTACTGGTTGAGACACCTGGAAAATTGTTTCAAACAGTTAGTTTCCCATCAGATTGTTTGAGGTTCTAACAGTTGTTTCGGAATGTCTCACCAAACAGGAGTATACAGAGATAGAAGGAAACAAATCAAATGTGGTACAAACAGCATGGGCAATGATGGGTCTTATTCATGCAGGACAGGCAAGTGGTGATTAAATTTCAAATATTTATGCCCTATTATAAAAAATCATCAGTATAATCAGTCTGTTTTGATGATGAAATTTATTTCCATACTGCCACTCATCCTGCTACAAGGTCTAATATAATATAATGCAAACAATTAAAAAACCCTTAAAAGGATCAAAGTAACTCACTAAACACCAACTGAAAAGCTGAACTAAAACAGAAACTTGGATTTGTCTCTGTAAACATTGAGTACCACACAAACTAAGACAGATGTATTGTGCACTTTTAGACGTCATCTCCTCCTAACTTAGAACACTAAACTAGAGTGCTGGTATGGAGAAATTGATTCTGATTTCCTGCTTTCCAAATGTGTTTGGCATAATTTTTCCAGGTTAGTATTGGTAAATACTCCTTGGAAAGATTCAATCTAAAAATTATAGCCACTTGTCATCTCCCTACTTCCTAACAGCCCTATTGCTGCATGGGTGTCAATTTGTGAACATTTTTCTTCCATTTGGCAAAGTAAAAAGAGGAAAATTCTTTAGCTTTTAACATCAGGAGCAAGGTGCCAGCCATGACAAGTACCTAATTATCATGATGAAACAAGCTCTGAGTATATGAAGTAATGTTGAAAATGTGATCCTGTTCAACCATTATGCAATTCTAGTTTGAAGAGTTTAAGTTATTGCATAATAAAAGGTTTTCGAAAGCATTGTTTTCTCTATTATTTTTTATACTAAGTGCAAGTTTTGAGCTTTTTCCCCATTTCCTAACAGGCTGAGAGAGATCCGGCTCCTTTACATCAAGCAGCCAGGCTGCTTATCAACTCACAGGTGGAGAATGGTGAATTTCCTCAACAGGTATGGCATACTATCAGATGGTTCTAGCTATCTTCTCTATTATCTTAACATAAGAAAAGAAAGAATTTCTCTATATTTACGATTTTCCATGATATTTTTTACTTTTAACATTCTCTGTAGCTCTTTAACTATGAATGTTTTCTCACAGCAAATCACTGGGGCCTCCTTGAAGACTTGCATGCTACATTATGCTTCATTTAAGAATATATTTCCTCTATGGGCTCTTGGAGAATATCGGAAGTGTGTGCCCCTGAGAAAGCTTTAATAAGCTCCATTTTTATGGGCTCATGGAATGCTTGGCAGAGGAATACTGTTACATTTAATTAAAGACTTCTGTAAGGCAAAGCATTTATCAGAATGCATCTTACATTAAAATTAAATTAAATATGTACTGCATTTTCAATGTAAATAAATAAATGTATATCCCAAGCATATACATCGTGTTTAGAATAAATCTTATGTAGAAATAAACTGAATTTCAACAGGAATTAGTTCAAACTAATTATTTGTTTGTATCAAAATTTCAAACATTGAAGTAATAGAATTAAACTAAACCATGTTCTGTATTTTAATCATTGAACTAAATTTAATTATTTTCTTATATTTCCTATGATTCCACAGTTTCAGACATAAATAAACAATTACACAGCCATTGAAAGGGTTAATTTTGGAATGAGTGAGAATCACCATGAGCAATACTTAGTATTAACATAAAACATATTTGTAAGAACTCAAGAAAGGATGTGACAGCATCGCTTACATGTTTAAGCTATCTGATTGTTTTACTTGATTGAACCTTCGTCTTCACTGAAACTGGGAAACTTTCCTACTCCTTCTGATTTCTTATGATCAATACATTATCAAGCTCCTTCTGCAAATGTGATGTCAATTTGTAGTTAGAAACCAAACTTGTGTCCAAATCCTCCTTTGCAGCAACAAGTTGCGATTTTGTCATCTCTGCTTCAGCTATCTCAGAATTGCTCAAGAACCCATTGTTCCCTTGAAGTTAAAATGAATGTTGAGTTAAGCTGATAAAAAGAAATGTGAAGTAAAAAAATCATCAAAATCAAAACAAAAATGAAGAGGATTAACTACAATCAAATACTACTTAGAATCCTCAACTCATTCACTTGAATAAGAGATTCCTTAACAAACTAATCCGCAGTTCAATTTTTATATCCCAAAAAAAAAAAACAAACGGAATTAATATCATCTTTACCTCAATTGTTATGAATCAGCATCGTATTTTGGAAGTTCTGAAATGCAATTTTGTGGTCAAGCACATGGACCGAAGATTTGCCAACTTCGAAGCTAACATCTGAGAATTGCTCGCTTGCAATTTCTATTTGTTTATATTTATTAGCTCGGAAACCAAACAGAGTTAAGATTGAGAGGTGATCTTCAGGACACCAGACCCACATCATAAATTATATGAGTATATGGATGGAGACGACGTGGGATGGCCCAGCTTGTCACGTTTTGATTAGGAGACTAAGTCCATTTGAGTCTATTTCATTATTATTTTATTTAGCCCATTTGTAACTGTCTCATTATTATTTAATTTATTTGAAATTATTTATATTAAACAGTTTGATTTGATAGGCCAAGCCTAATAACGAGATATTTTAGGGTTTACTATTTATATGTTCCTCTGTCAGTTTGTGAGAGAGCTTTGATGATTAATGAAAATATTGCAGACTTTGCATATCTCCAATCCTCTTTCTTCTCTTTGCTTTCTCTTCTCAGCTTCTTCTCTAAAAGCTTTCTTTTCTTGCTTTAATTCTTATTATTTATTGTCCCGCATCAAATTTGGTATCAGAGCATGGTTTTTAATTGTTCTTACAATTAAACGATCCATATGTTTATGTTTAACCCTAGATTAATCTAAAGAAATGAAAAAGAAAAGCGTACTGTTCTGATTACAAAAAAAAAAAAACTGTTCATCATCAACCACAGCGATTTTCAGGAGCGGCGCCTCAGCCAATCACAACGGCAGACCCACCACCGAGAAGACATGCACATCAGTCCCACAGAGCGATCGACAATTCTACATCAACGCCGATCACAACCAAGACACAAGTACACACCGATTTACTGCCTTCAACAACCCGCAGCGCTGCAGCCACAGCAAGTCTTTGTCTTCAGCAACCCAAATCAGTGTTACAAACCATCAGCCGCAACCACCACTGACTCGCACCTTCCAGCATCAGCACCAGCCGCAACGCCACCATCCACAGTGCCCTCGCCTTCAGCAGTGACAACGAATCAACAGGCCCTCGTCTAGTAACGACACTACAGACACCACAACCCCTACCCTCGCACCGCCGGGCCCAAGTAGAATCACGAAGCCCCGTTTCGTGCGCTATCGCCGTCAGCAGCGACAACAGATCATAGGAGGTAAGGAAGACAGAAACAGAAGTTGGTAAAATAATTAACCTAGCCACGTCAGCACCACGTTAGAGAATCCATGTCATCAACCACGACATCAGTTTTTGCCATGTCGTCTGCCACGTTAGCAAATCCTGCCACGTCAGTGTATCCTGCCACATCATCTGCCTCGCCAGCATATCTTGCAATGTCAACTGCCACGTAATCCTTCACTACCACATCATCCGGTCAGAATTTTTACCCATTGAAAATCATCATTCCTAGTATGCTTTTATACTTATTAACCAAGATTTAGCATTAATATTATTCTTTATGCTTGCCCATAACTAAATTACATAGCCCGTCTTTAAATTGAATTACCTTAATTTTGAGCCATTAAAGATCTGATCCTCTTAATTAATTGTAGAGCTTAGTTAAATTAGTGGGAAAATTAAAACAATGTGTTTGGATTACTTATGTGCATTTAGAGGACTTACATTGTTTGCTTTGCGCATTTTCCTGGTTTAATATGTTATTACTTAGTTTCCAAGATAATAATAATAATAATAATAATAATAATAATAATAATAATA
>Ga0325404_1000910_pt1 | contig 30303 bp, 26 predicted proteins | sample PopdelMetagenome_18_FD_205664 | JGI IMG/M metagenome (GOLD analysis project Ga0325404, IMG submission 205664) | Populus deltoides microbial communities from Bellville, Georgia, United States - Xylem-Control-R1 | ecosystem: Host-associated > Plants > Phyllosphere > Stem > Wood/Secondary xylem...
TAATTTATTAATCAAACATTAGACTGATTAATCAAATATAAATAAATATTAAAAAAATTTATTAATAATAAATATATTTTATATTAATAAAATCAATATTACATTACATGTAAAAAAACTAATTAACTAGAAAACATCTTCACTATCAACATCTCTCAATATCATGACAAATGTCAATAACAACATCGATCTCTCAAGATCTCACGTTGTTCTTCATGATTCTTGCTACATTATCTTGTCTTCTTAATCAGTTCACTTTTAGAGTGCTCTAGATAAAGTCCAAAGGATTGTACTTCATCGACTTGCATTTCTTCTTGTTCCTCATAAATGTCTTCAAGACTGTTCTCTTTTCTTTTTCACTGAATTGCCACCATCAATTAGGACCAACAGCAGCACTATATCATTAATCTTTATAAAGTTCAAGCGCTACATGAATTTTTGAGTCACGAGATACGATTCATCTCAAATCAATGTAGGATATATCGTAAACTTGATGCAATTGTTTTTCTTCAATTCTTGCTTGCTTAGGACCAACAAATTATGACAGCAGAATAATGGAGGTCTCATTAAAGAAAAAGCAAATGAAAAGCAAGAAGCCCCAGTGATCAGCATTTTTACAGTAGTTCAATACTACAAGTTCGCATAGAGAACAAGAACGCAACGATCGGGGGTGTGACAGACATGAAGCTGCAATTGCAGGGGAGGGAAAATAGGTTTTGATGATGCCTCAATAACCCCTGAGAACCAGTGGAAGGAACCAGCAAATTACCCATGATGTGTATTGGCCAGGAATTTGATCATCTAAGGTAATGATAGTTATAAAAAAGAGAAGAAAAAGTTGAAGTAACGACTGGCCATTTTATGGCATGCAATGAAAGAACAGGCATCACACTAGCAGTAACCAAGGCACTAGCGTATGCAGCAAAATTCAAATTTCATCACTGTTTGCCTTTAGCTATAGAAGAGCAAATGCAGATCTCTTGATCACGTCAAGTCAGAATTTTTTATCTAATGGATAACAGGAATTGTACACAAGAACAAGAAAAAAAACTTGCATCAAGGCCTTCCATGCAAATTTTTAGCTAAACTCTGACCACTCCATTAAATCATTCTGCTGACAGCCTTGGGACTTCTGCACAACGGCACCTGCTTCCAAGACAACCTTGACTGTATTTCATGGGATGGCATCCCATAAATGATTTTGCTCTTGAAGTTTGATAATGTTCAATAAGGTAGAAAAGTTAATTCTGTTTTGCAACTCATCCACATACTATCAACACCTGCAAAGACATCATAGTCCAATCAAATTTCTGTGTTCACTGGTGAGGCCGCAATACCAACTTGTATGCTTGTATTTCCATGGGAGAGATGAATACGTGTCCCTCTTGACCTACATCCCCAACCTGCTCCGTATATCCAAGCACCTCTATGTCTTCGTGCAAAAGATTCAAAGAAGTTGCCTTCACATTCAACACCTCAAGCTCCTTGAACATGTTGAAAAGATTCACAGGTTTATTAGCAACACTGGTGCACTGAGAATGACAATTTTGACAGTACGAAGTATCCCAATGTCTCCTCTGTAATATCAGGACAAACCTGGAATCTCCAATCAGCTGCTGAGAATATTTTGATGGCCGGGGAACTTTAAAATTCACGATATGCAAGTCACAAGGCAAGGGAGCTGCTAAAGGTGAGAAGGATCTAGGAGGTGGTTGCATAGATAACTCCTGGGGGTTCTTCGCAACAAATGCATGTAATGGATAATTCAAGTGGGCACCAACACAGTGAGAGAGAAGAGAAGGGCTCAGGGGAAGAGGATTGGAAACAGGATTAGACGTGGAAGAAATGTTGGACTCAAAAAGAATGTGAAAGATCACATTCATTGGACGATTATCCATCACTCCTTGCCCAAGACCACGTCCATCATCTCTTAGCAAACGACGGTCAAGCATAATCTCTAACCATCCTTCTTTAAGGCCAGCCACACCCAGCGACTGTCTAGAATGGACAGAAAACCTCTTACCATTGGATCCTTGCATGAATGCTAGAGAGGGCATAGGGTAGTAATTCCCCTGCATGGGAATCTTATCATAAGTTTCTCTCCTGCTCATCTGAAAGCCATTTAAATCAGAATAGAAAATCCTTCTATTATCAAGATCTGTCTTGTATCTAACTATCAATTCCCTGTCATTAAAATCTTGGCCAAGAAGCTCAACATGGTATTCTTTCTCAATAAGCAATTCTCTTGCAGTATTATCTCCATTGTAAATTCGAGTGCTATGGGAGATGGGGGTTTTCTCCCAAGTCATTTTAGGATACGAGTACACTTCCTGCACCATTAGACCCTCAGATATCACCATGTGCCCACCAGCCTCAATGATAGGTTGAGCATCACCATTGGGTTTGAATAGGTAGGCCCCACTTCCATAACTAGAGTACATTCCTATTTCTTCACCCACATCATTTATGGAACCATCTTTATGAGTTACTTTCCGCAACAGACCATGCTTGATATCAAAGGTGAGAGTTTGATGTTGATTCTGAATTTCAGCCATGCCACCTTCAATTTTGGAGCAATTATATGGTGCAGGGCAAGAAAACGAATTGGATGTCAAGAAGTATTTAAGTTTAGCTGGTTTTGCTTTTTCACATCCCACAAAACCATTAGCAACATAATATGTTTGCAACCCCATGGCAGGAACAGAAGCTTTCCAGTGGACACGATGCCTTCCAGTAAAAGTTTTGCTTTTATCGTGCTGCAATTCAGGGGACACTTGACTTGGGACACAAGTCCAGTTTGAATCCAGAATAGTGACATCTGGCCTGTTAACAATAAGCATCACAATTTCTTCTCTACTTTGCTCCAAGGGATTAAAAAACACAACAGATTGTGAAGTTCCTTCACGAGCATCGATTGCCTTATGTACTGGCTGAACATCATATTTAGATCTCACCTGTTCTGACTCAAACTGGGATGGGTTATGGTCAGATTTATCATGGCGAATACCAAGAAGCACTTCAATAGCTTTGGACATGAAAATTTGCAAGTCCTGTAAAGAAGTATGCATTCGAGTTCCATAGTCCCAAACTACATGATCCTTAGCAGTGCCAGTTACCCCATCATGATGTTGGAAAAGAGCTAAATTCCTCCTTGCAGCAGTCATCTTGTAGGCAAATCCTGTGGCCAATTTTTCACATTGTGCTCTCTGGCAATAACCATGCAACAAAGCCATCATTATTTCAGAAGCACGAAGTGTTTGCTCTAGTACCCGATCAACAGCCTTAAAGAAAGGCCTTGAAACATAATAGCCACTCCAATAGTCCTGTTGCCTATCAGCATAGGTAAAGAAGTCACCTGATAGAGATGGAAAACCCCCTATCTGACCAGAGCCAACCTCTCCAGGAAGAGAATAATTTATCCTGTCAACCTCTTCACGAAGAGTGCGAAAGTAATCTTCCAAAGTACCAAATTTTGCCTCTGCATTTAAACTAGGATTAGAGTTGATGTAATCAAATAACATTTGGTAATTCCGAAACTGAGCTTCTGCTTCATCAATATTGATGTAGCGGAAATCATCACCAAGAGGAACAAGGAGAGTATTAGTCCGGTACAGAGTTGATTTCTTCCTGTATTGATCCAGTAACTGTAAGGCTCTCTCCTGTACATTTTCATGGTTGATTTCCACTGGATGTTTGCCCCAAGGGCACAATTCATAATTAAAGCCATGCATTCGAGCAAAATCAAATTGACAACAAATAGCAGGCTCTGGTCCACAAGTATGAGGAATATCATAGGAATAGAAGGGCATCATGTGTGCAAAAATATCAGTGCTTTCCTCAGCATCCCAGTTTTGACGCCAAATGTATTCTAAATTCTTTTGCAAAGCAAGTTCCTTCTTCAGCTCATAGTGGGTCCTTTGAATAAGCATGTTCTCGAAACCCATACGACGGAGCAGATAGGCCATGGTAGGAGAGTAACCAAATGGATCTATTGCCCATGAATTCTTAGGAACAACCCCAATGGTGTCATTCAACCACATATTCCCCTCTGTAATCTGAAACATAAATTCCAAAAGCTTAATCTAGATCATTAAGACAGGAAAAATAAAATCCAAGGCATATTTTTCATCACACAACAATGCTTCTGTATTCCAAAACCAGATTGTGAGTAAAACCAAATGCATCAAACCACAAACTTAGAAAATAAGTAAACTAACCTAATATTCTATCTTATAGTGTGCAAAAACTAATAAAAAAAATAAAATAAGAGATGTCATCGTGGAAGATTAACAGCATACCATGAACTCCTAAAAATGGCATGCTTGAATCCACTCATCAGCCCAGCATTGATCTCCCATTTGCATGTGTGTGTGTGAGTGACTTGAAAAATACAAGCCAAATTTAACTGCATAAAAGGAACTCCTAGAAATGCTAGGCTTTAAAATACTCATCAGTTTAGCATTGATCTTCAATTTGTGTGTGCGCAGACGGTACTCGGAAAATACAAGCCAAATTTAATTTCCTCAGATTGTACTAACAAGTGATAGTAACAAGTAAAAGGCCCAAACGGTGTATTATTTTCCCATTCTGGGGATAGAAAAATGATTTCTTTTTCTCCTGGAATACGACCAAGGTGGTTTACATTCCCCACTTTCACTGAGGAAAGACGATTGGAAACTGTAAACATTGCTTTCAACTTGTCAACTTCAACAGAAAAAGAAAGACATAATTAAACAGCATATGAATACAAAGATATGAATCCAATGTCCAATCCTAGTAGTTTAACAAATTCTAAGCACAAAATTCATTACCATAACCGAATAAATGCATTTAAGGAAATGAATGTTTAAGAGTATATACCTGCTCGATTATGGCAAAAAAATGAGAATTAGCCTGCATTAAGAGAGAGAAAAAAATGGTCATCAAATGAATGTATCAGTCATAAATCACTTTATATAATAACGAAATAAAGGGTAAAAAGAAACAGGTGTTTTAAATCTAGAGATTGGATAAAAGAAAGAACGAAGGAAAAATAAATAAATGTGGTCTTCTTTAGATAAAAGCAATAGGCAGCAGATGCATGGGTAACTTTGCAAGTAGAATGAATGATACGCTGATCAACATCAAAATTACGTACCTCATCATTCATTACCCAACCGCCCCCAACAATTTCCAACTGGCCTGCCTTGACTAAATTGGTAAAGGATTCTCTTTTCTCCACAGTTGCGTCCCTCCACCATCTCTCCAAATAAGACATCTCTTCCCATATGAATTTCCGACGATAATCCTACAGAATCCGAATGAAATGTTTACCAAATCCAATTTTAAAATACTAGATGAATATTTCATTACCTACCTTGGAAAGCGTGTGGACGATTGTATCAAGTATATGCCTTGTTTGCCTATCATAATACTCCTCCACAGTAAGCTTCCAGCCTGGATCATTATGTGAATGAGGCACCACAAAAACCTTCAATTTCTCACTATCCCATTCGTTCCCTTTGTAGCTCACTCTCCACCCTTGCTTCCACGGCCCACCATCCTCATCCAAGAACTGGATTCTATCATACAAACCCTTTGTGGTTATATCCACAGTAGCCCCACCACCGCCTTCGTTGATGCTGTTATTGTTCTTGTTTCTGTTATTGTCTTTTTGAGGGGGCTTTCGATTCCGGACCTTGAAAGAAGGAGGAGGCTTTGATTTAAAAGGAGAGGAGATGAGGGGATTTGGGACACCAAAGAGGAGGATTGTTATTAGAAGGAACAAGAGAGAGATGGAGAGAGCGATGGTGAAGAAGTTTGAGAATATGAAATTAATCAGTGCCGTCCCTTTGCGTGACTTTCTTGATGGGTGTTTTGATTTGGTCGGGGTAGGAGAGGTGGTGGGTAGAAGAGACGAGTTGGGCCAGATGTTGCCACGGCGAGTGTTGCCACCACTTCCAATGTAGGAGGAGAAAGACATCGTACAGGCTTAAGGAGGAATACGACTGCCGACTGGGATGGATGTGAAAGATCATGGGATTTATATACCGTCCCAGTATGCTTGCTGTGAATCTAAAACAGCTGCCACTGCTCTTGAGTGGATGGAATGGAGTCTTCCAAGTCAATGGAGGAATTTTGGTTTAACTTCTTTCTTTCTTGGTTGGTTGATCTTCATTTCTACCAGACTACCGCCATCAATTTCACAGGAACTTTCTTCTTCTTCTTCTTTAAAACTTCCTTTCTATCCCTAATGTTTGAGATTCTCAACTGTTACCCTTACAGTTCCAAAAAAACGTCCGATTTTATCATTGACTATCAGACAGCCCAGTTTCTTTCTACCATTAAACAGCCTAAATTTTCAAATTTATGAGGATAAAAATATTAAGCGAAAAAAAGAAGGTAAAACAAAGTATGAAAACTTTTCAATAGCTAAAAGGGGAAAGCTGAAATATTTAAAGAATAGGTATGAAACTAGAAAACTTTAAAATATAGGAGTGAAAGTGAAATATTGATGAGTTTGAGAAGTCAAACAAAAAAAACTTGGTCCTGTAAGTTCTCACTTGGAAAAAGATAATGTGTGATTAGTAAATACTTAAATAATAATTCGTGTATTCTTTTAGTTGTTTTTTAAATTATTTTTTATTTATAAATATATTAAAATAATATTTTTTTTATTTTAAAAAAATTATTTTAGATATTAGTGTATCTAAATTTTTGAAAAACATAAAAAAAATATTAATTTAAAGTAAATAAAAAATAAAACAATTTCAAATTTTTTCAAAAAGATTTTTAAAACACTAAAACAAACAGGACCTAATAAGATTGATCGACTTACTATAAATTTGTTGTGTCGCTCTTATTCTGTATCTCTTTTTATTCTGTATGGTTTAAAGAGAATGTGATTCTGATTATTTTTCATTTAAAATATATCAAAATAATATATTTTTTATTTTTTAAAAATTATTTTTGACATCAGCACATCAAAATTATCTAAAAATATAAAAAAAATATTAATTTGAAGTAAAGAAAAAAATTCAATTTTTTTCAAAGACGCTTTTGAAACGCAAAAATAAACAGGACCTAATAAGATTGGTCAACCTCATATAAATTTATTGTGTTGCTCTTATTCTATAAATCTTTTACTTTGAGCACTTTTATATTGAATAATTGTACATGTATATGATTGGTTATTTCAATAAAGTATAGGATATATATCAAGGCAAATTATGCTTAAACTTTAGTTTTGGTACTACGAGGACTTAAAGGATCAAAAGTCTTAAAAATATTAAACTTTCAATTAAGCTCTTAATTTACCCCTTCCCTCCCTCCCTTTTAGATGCTTTTAAGACTTTCATTTGATATCAAAACTAGGATTCTTGGCTAAGAGTTTAATCATCTAAGAGAAACAATTATGGTACTAGAGGGTCAATACTTAACTAAGGTGCTTTTTTATGGTAAGAATTATGCTTATTGAAAAGTCAAGATGCAAACTTTTTTTTTAATCAATAGATGAACCAAATAGGAATTTTACAGCAAAATTGATGAATCTGGAGAAGTTGTTCAAAACAAAGCTAGCTTGGTTGCCTAAGAATACAACCAATAAATTTTTCTTCATGGACGATTACTTCATCTTGATTGATTATATGAACTCCTTTCATATGGTCAATCATTTCATACTAGTTGATCATTGTCCTATCTTTCTTATCTTTGATCGATCATGAATTTCTTAGTTGATGATATTATTCATGATCAATTTTAGCTTATCTTTCCTTACATGACAATAAACAAATTATTGTACTTATCTAATTGATATGTGAATGTTTATGTTTGGTGTAAATACCTTATCTTAATTTTCCACCAATGACGCAAATTGTTTTCAATGTGAGCAATATCAATACTCTATTTCAACTACTATAAACTTCTATTTTTTATTTTCTTTCTAGTTTGACAAAGCTTGCTCACTAATCTTTTACAATGTCATTGTGTATATGATCATATTAATAATATACATCCATGTCTATATGAGTTTCTTATTGATTCCTTTGGACAATAGTGAATCCAACCTATATAAATTAGAAATAAGTGGATTGTGTGACTGTGTATCCTGGACTATTACAACTATCTTTACTAATATTTTTCATCATATTTTATGATCCGATGCTTCTTTACTATGTAAGTGACTTAACTTGAAATTGAGCATCTTCTCTATACTGATTTTAATTTAGAATGTCTAACACTTAGTTGAGACTTGAACGAAGAGAAAAAAAAATGATGCTCAATGTCTAAATATCTTTAACTTGTCAAAAGTATTGTTGATTTGTTGATGGCTATTGGTAAACCATTTTTTAAGGAGGATATCATAATTCAAAATTCTTGCTGGCTTATATTCATAATCAGTCCTCTGATGTCATCACTAGCATGTTTACTAGAAAGCCCATGCATTTTTATTTTGACCTCATAATTTTTTTGGTTTTTTACGAATCAAGATTACTAGAATTGATAAACTTTGTTCTAATCCCGAACGACAATTGCATATGATTACAGAGTGATTACCCAGACGTTTTATCTATACAATTCAAAATGCTATCAAAGATTGGGTTTTCTCTTTAGCTTTGGTTTGTTTGGTTTGGTACCCTCTTTACTAGGAAGTGCTTAAAATTCACCTTTGAGCGTTTTATGATATATTCCTTATAATCATACACAAAGCTAATTCTTTCAAGATTTTTCTTCTTAGAAAATAAACAGATTAAGTGTTGTGAGATCAATGTAATGGGAAAAAGGTTTTTTTTTTACACCAAGAAATCATGGCCAAACTTCATTTTATTGATTTTGGGAGAAAACTGAACATATTAGACATAATATCTCTTTATAGAATCAGAATTCACAGGTCTGGCTATATCTTCTCCATCCATTCTAGATAATTGTAGAGCTCCTCCCGATAAAGCCTTCTTCACTACATAAGGACCTTCATAATTTGGAGCCCATTTGCTTTGATTTTCCCCTGGTAAAGACAATAGCTTCTACAGTACTTGATCTCCTTCATAGAACATACAAGGTCTAACCTTCTTGTCATATGCTTTGGGCATCATTTTCTGGTAGAATTGATGATGACATATTGCAGCTACCCTCTTTTCACTGATTAGATTTAGCTGTTCATATCTCATTTTAGCCCACTCAGCCTCTTCTAGTTCTGAATCCATCAACACCTTTAACGAGGGGATTTCTACTTCCAAAGGCATCACCGCCTCCATCCCATACACTAGAGAATATGGAGTAGCTCCTATCGAGGTTCGCACTGCAATGCGATATTTATGGAGAGAAAATGACAACATCTCATACTAATCCTTGTAAGTGACTACCATTTTCTGAATAATTTTCTTGATGTTTTTGTTGGCGGCTTCCATAACACCATTCATCTTCGGTTTGTATGGTGAGGAATTTGAATGCTTGATTTTGCATTTAGTATAGAGCTCCACTATTGTTTTGCCGTTGAAATTTTATGCATTATTAGTCACTATTTTTTTAGACGGACCACACCGACAAATCAAGTCTTTTTTTATGAACCTTTTCACTACCTTTTATGTTACATGGGCATGTGAACTGACTTCTACCCATTTTGTGAAATAGTCAATAGCTACGAGAATGAATCTATGCCTATTGTTGGCTTTTGAGTTAACAGGCCTAATCACATCAATTCCCCACATTGCAAATGGCCAGGGAGATGCTAGATTAAACAGAGCAGTTGGAGGTCCATTGACCTTATCACTATGCACTTGACACTTGTGACATTTCCTGACATAGTCGATGTAGTCTTTCTCTAACATCATCTAGAAATAACTAGCCCTTTGTATTTTCCTTACTACCATATGGTCGTTAGCATGAGTTGAACAACTCCCATCATAGACCTCTCGTAAAGCATTTCTAGCATCTGTCTCATTCAAACACCTTAGCAAGGTTCCATCAAATGATCTTTTATACAGAATCTTTCCATCTAAATAGAAATCCCTGACTAATCTTCTTGGGGTTTTCTTATCCATCTTTGATACTCCCACTGGATATTCTTGATTTTGCACAAAATTATTGATATCGTAGTACCAAAGCTTTCCATTTATCTCTCCTTCAACTGAGCAATAATGAGCTGGGTTATTTCTGATGTTAAAATATACAGGTTGTACTTTACGCCCAAGATTAATCGTAGCCATAGCAGCCAACGTAGCCAAAGCGTCCGCAAAATGGTTCCCTTCTCTTCCTAAATGGGTGAACTTTATCTCTTTAAATTCTTCTGACAGTGTGGATAAATATTCCTGGTATGGCCTCAATTTTTCTTCTTTAGTTTGTCATTCTCCTTTCAACTGACAAATAATCAACATTAAGTTACCATACACATATATCTTTTTGATCTTTAGCTTTAACGCGACTTCTAAACCCAGGATGCAAGCCTCGTACTCAGCCGTATTATTGGTGCATTCAAAATGTAATTTAACTGAAACTGGATATTGCTTCTTATTAGGGGAGATTATTACCATGTCGGCCCCATTACCATACACATTCACCACTCCATCAAAAAACATGGTCCACTAATCTGTCTTCCCTTCTTCTTCCTTTATTGATAGTACATTTTCATCAGGGAAATCAAAATCTAATGGCTCATAATTTTCAACAGCATTATCAGCTAGATAGTCAGCAATCGCACTTCCCTTCACGACTTTCCTTATCATATACACTATGTCATATTCTGCTAACAAAACCTGCCACCTTGCAATTCGACTCGAGAGATAGGGTTTGTTACAGATGTACCTCAATGGATCCACTTTCAAAATCAACCAAGTGGTGTGATACAACATATAATGTCGTAATCTTTTTGTCGCCCATACCAATACACAACAAAGCTTCTCTATCACCGTGTATCTGGACTCGCATTCAGTAAACTTTTTATGTAAGTAATAAATGACCCTTTCTTTTCTCCCAGTTTCTTCATGTTTACCCAATACACATCCCATAGTTGCCTCAGTCACTGTCAGATACAGTATTAAAGGCCTTTCTGATATAAGAGGAACAAGTAAAGGTGGACTTCGTAAATAATGTTTGATTTTATTGAATGCCTCCTCACACTCTTCATTCTAAGTCCCAGGATTTTTTTCTCTTAGTAATCGGAAAATAGGTTCACATGTTGTGGTCAACTGAGCTATAAATCGGGTGATGTAGTTCAATCTTCCCAAGAATCCTCTTACTCCTTCTCGGTATTTAGGGATGGCATAGATTGGATAGGCCTTACTTTATTAGGATCTACCTTTATACCTCTATCGCTTACCACAAATCCTAGCAGCTTTCCAAACTTAACCCCAAATGAACATTTTACAGGGTTGAGCTTTAGTTCGTATTTCCTCAACCTTTCAAATAGTTTTCTCAAAACCTTTACATGATTTTGTCCCTTTTTGGAATTCGCAATCATATCATCTATATACACTTTAATTTCTTTGTGCATCATATCATAAAACAGAGTCACCATAGCTCTATGATAGGTGGCCCCTGCGTTCTTCAGACCGAATGGCATAACCTTGTAACAATATGTCCTCCAAGGTGTAACAAAAGTTGTCTTCACCTTATCTTCTGAAGCCATTTTTATCTAGTTGTATCCTAAGAAACCATCCATAAAAGAGTAGGTGGAACTATGTGCAACATTGTCAACCAAAACATCTATGTGCGGTAGTGGAAAATCATCTCTAGGGCTAGCTTTGTTCAAGTTCTGGAAATCCACGCAAACTCTAATCTTTCCCACTTTCTTTGGTATAACAACAATGTTGGATATCCATTATGGATATTTAACTACTTCTAGAAAGTCTGCATTCCACTATTTCTCGAGTTCTGCTTTGACTTTGATCCAAACATCTGGGTGGGCTCTCCTCAATTTCTGTTTGACTGGTTTACAACCTTCCTCCAGTGGGATCCTGTGTACTATGATATTTGTATCTAAACCAGGCATATCCTCATAAGACCAAGCAAAAACATCTATATATTCTTATAGTAGGGTGATCATCGTTGTTCTTTGCTCAGTAGTAATTAAGGTCCCTATTTTCAACTCTTTCTTGGACTGATCATTACCCACGTCTATGGTTTCAAGTTCTTCTGCAACGGGCTTCTAGGTCTGTTCATGTTGTTCCACCAGCTTTGCAAATTCTCTAATATTACTTCCATCCCACTCTTCTTCTTCCATCGCAATCACATGTTCGTTAAAGTTTGGACATTCATTCTTGATGTTAAGTGTATGTGATGTTGTGGAAGATCCGCTTTTAGGATTCCTGAAAGCAGAAGGTGTCTAGTGTAAATGCACATATAAATAGACAACATTTGGAAAATGCATGATCTCATTAAAGTAAGGGTGGGCACAATGACAAAGATAGATAATGCCTCTATACCTTTAAACAAAAAACCATAATGGCTAACTCGAGATCATGCACTAAGTAATTGACTTCGTGAAGCTTTAACTGTCTTAATATGTAAGTGATTAATACTTAAAAGTGCATTTTTATCAAGGTTTTATATCATCATTTTGCACTTGAAGTATCAATAAGTCCTTAACTAGAGCATGTTTTATAATAACATGTCCAATAATATAAGATATCGTTAATTTATGGTAAATGCTCATCTTAAATGCAGGCTTATCATATAACTCAAAGGATTGATTGATGAGTTCAACTACTAAAATTGAGAAGACAAAGAGAAGGTTAAGCTTAGAAAAGAGATGCTGGTTCAGTCCAAACTGGAACACTGTTTAGTCATTGGGTCATATCTGAAGCTGTAGATCTTGGATTTCAATTTGGTTTATATGGCTAGAAAGCTAAGACATAGGCCTAAAACATTCATACGACTGAAAGACTCAATTCAGCTGTCTAGAAGTCCAAATCTTAGCAATAACAGAGAAGTCGGAATCTCTCCTGCAGCCCAGACGTTGTTTAGTGTTCAGCCCATATCTCGAGTTCTAGAAGTCCAAATGCACCAATTCTTTTTATGTTGGAAAGCTGAGACAATTTTCTAGAACTTTCATGAGGACAATCTTTCAAATTCTGATGTTAGCAATGACGTTTTGTTCAGACAAGAAGATAAGGATTGTAACTAAGTCAAGATGTGGCCACCCACTCAACAATTAGTCATCAAATCAATAGTTCTAAATTTTGGCCTATAAAAGGAGGCATTTGCCATGCATTTAGGCATCTTGGTTTTCATATCAAGATCATGTTCTTGCTCTCTCTCTCTCTTTCTTTATATTTTTGTAATGCTTAAGTTTTGTTTATATTAATCTCTTGTTTATGCTTTTCATTTCCTTTCCTTTACTTAGTTAACTTATATCTTATTTATGTTCTTATCTTATTTATTTATGTTTCTCTTCTTCATTATGTTTAGCTAAGTTTATTATGTCAAGGTGAAAAGGTTACACTAATGGTGTAAGAATAAGTATAGTATAAATTCAACATGGACTTTAATGTTTGATACAAATATGTTTTGTATTTATTATCTTATCCACTCTTAATACTTTGCTTGTTAAATGGTTAATCTAGATTTATGTTGTATAAACTTGGTACAACAAATACTTGGCACTTTCATAGCCCAAACCGTATGGTATAACCGACACCTGTGCTATGAAAGGAACTTGATTTGTTGTTAACATAAGTTATAATCATGAATGCCTGACAACATTTACAAATATTAGCATTATTTGAATAAGATAACTAATGTAATCATGTTAACAATTTATAATCCGACTGGAACCTCCTTTGTGTGTGGTTTCTAGTTGAGTAATAAGAGTTTATACTATACTTGTTTGAAATGCCACTAGTGGATCCTCTAACCTTGACAATTGTTTTTATCATTGTTTAATTCTTATACCAATATCACATCTCAAAGTTTTCTTCAACTTCTTATTATTATTATTATTATTATTATTATTATTATTATTATTATTATATAGTTAACCTCCATGTGGTTCGACCCCGGTCTTGCTAGGTTATTTATTACTTTGACACTCCTACACTTGGGAGAAGACATCAATCTTTTGGTCGTGTCAAGTTTTTGGTGCCGTTGTCGGGGAGGTAAATTCTTGTATAAATTATAATATTTATTTTATTTTCTCTTTTCATTTTTCATTTTATCTAACTTTTATTTCTTTTCTTTTCTTTTCTTTTCTTTTCTTTTCTTCCATATATTCTCTTCCTACATGTGCATGAGAGTTTGGTCACGTACATTAAGTGGTAGACTTTGTAGGGTATCCTCTTCATTTTCATAAAATATGGCCGAAGAAGATAACCAATCGCTTCAAATGAGAATAATGAGAATAATTGTGTTAGAACACTTGGAGACCACATGAATCCCACAAGAACAAGTGCACCCTTATGCATAGTTTTTCCTCCTGATGCATCTCATTTTAATTTTAAGCCAGACATTATTCAACTTTTACCTTCTTTTCATTGTTCAGATTTAGAAAATCTATATTTGTATTTAAGGGAATTTGAGGAGGTCTGTAACACCTATAATGACTCAAACTGTAGCATGAACACCATTAAATTAAAGCTTTTTTCTTTTTCATTAAAAGATAAAGCTAAAACATGGCTATAAATTTTGAGACCAAGATCTATTCGTGCTTGGGATGAAATGCAACAATAATTTTCAAAGAAGTTTTTTCTATCTCACAGAACAAAATCTTTCAAAAGACAAATCATCACTTTCATTTAAAAACCAGGAGAAACATTTTACTAATGTTGGGATAGGTATTAAGACTTGCTTAATACTTGCCCTCATCATGGTTTTGAAACATGGAGATTTGTTTCACATTTTTATGAAGGGTTAACACCTAAATATAGGCAAATGGTTGAATTAATATGCAATGAAATTTTTGAAGATAAAGACCCTGATGAAGCAATGAAGTACCTAGACTTGCTAGCTGAAAATGCTCAAAATTAGGACACTACAGGCACTTATGAGGCACCAAGTAAAACTCAACCTCATACATCTAATGGAGGTATGTACAACCTTAGGGAATATCATGACCTCCAAGCCAAGTTTACATCTTTAGCTAGAAAAGTCGAGGCACTAGAATTGAAAAAGAGTGGTCAATTAAAATTTGTTCAAGACATTGTGTGTCAATTATATGAAATCAATGAGCAGTCAACCAATGACTGTTCAACTTTGCCTTCTTTTAAAGAATGTCTCCATGAACAAGCCCATGCTTTAAACAGTTTCCAAAGGCCCAATCATAACCCATACTCATAAACATATAACCCTGGTTAGAGAAATCACCCAAATTTCAGTTGGAAGAGTGATGCACAAACTTCACAACCATCGTTTCAAGCACACCATAATTTCTAAAATTCTCATGGATATGCACCTCCTTATGCTCCATCTCCTAGAAGAAATCTTGAGGAAACATTGCATGCATTCATTGAAAAGCAAGAGATAATCAACACTCAACTTACTCAAAGTACAACAGATTTTAAAGATACTCTTGCAAAATTGACATCTGCTCTCAGTTGGAAGAGTGATGCACAAACTTCACAACCATCGTTTCAAGCACACCATAATTTCTAAAATTCTCATGGATATGCACCTCCTTATGCTCCACCTCCTAGAAGAAATCTTGAGGAAACATTGCATGCATTCATTGAAAAGCAAGAGATAATCAACACTCAACTTGCTCAAAGTACAACAAATTTTAAAGATACTCTTGCAAAATTGACATTTGCTCTCAGTTGGAAGAGTGATACACAAACTTCACAACCATCGTTTCAAGCACACCATAATTTCTAAAATTCTCATGGATATGCACCTCCTTATGCTCCACCTCCTAGAAGAAATCTTGAGGAAACATTGCATGCATTCATTGAAAAGCAAGAGATAATCAACACTCAACTTGCTCAAAGTATGACAGATTTTAAAGATACTCTTGCAAAATTGACATCTGCTCTCAATTTTCATCTCAACCACAATAAAATCCAAATGGGCAATACAATGCAAATGCAAGTAGCTTTGGAAGCCAACACATGGATCAAGTCAAATCAGTCATTATTCTTCGTAGTGGTAAGGTTATTGAAAAACCCATTCTTGAACCTTGTGAGAATGATGATGAGTCAATCTCTGAGGGTAAGGATGGGGTTGAATCCAAACATTGTAAATAAAAGATTGATTCCTCGCCATCACTTCCATTTTCTCATGTCATGACCAAACAAAGAAAAGTCAATTACAACTTTGAAATCCTTGAAACTTTCAAACAGGTAAGGATCAATAAACCTTTGTTGGATGCTATTAAATAGGTACCTTTTTATGCTAAATTTTTGAAAGATCTGTGCACTGTGAAGAGAAAACTGAATGTAAAAAAGAAAGCCTTTTTAGCTGAACATGTAAGTGCCATTCTTTAGAATAATAATGCTTTGAAATATAAAGACCCTGGTTGTCCTATAATTTCTTGCTTTATTGGAGAACATAAAATTGAAAGAGCTTTACTTGATCTTAGAGTTAGTGTGAATTTACTTTCATATTTAGTTTTCTAGAGTCTCAATCTAGGTGAGTTAAAACCAACTTCTGTAACTCTCTTACTTACTGATAGATCTGTAAAAGTGCCTAGTGGAATATATTGAAAATGTGTTAGTATAAGTTGAAAAATTCATTTATCCTGTGGATTTTATTGTCTTGGACACACAACCTGTTGAAGCATGTAATTCATTTCCTTTTATTTTAGGACGTTTGTTTCTTGCAACTTCTAATGCATTGATTAATTGTAGGAATGGATTGATGAAGCTATCATTTGGAAACATGACATTGGAGATGAATATTTTCAACATTTGCAAGTAACCTAGAGATGATAATGATTTACAAGAAGTGAATTTTATTGAAAATTTAGTTTATGATCAACTTGAATCTACTTTGAGTAAAATTGAGTTTAATGAATCTGAAGATTTGCAAATGATTTATTCTTATGAAGAAGTCACAGATGAAAAAGGCACCGAAAATATTGATGCGGATCTTTTGTCAAGAGTAACAATAGATTCGACATCTGACATCACACCAATCGATAATTACTCTCCTAACAAATCCTTACTTTCTCTTAGATCAATACCTTGGTTTGCTAATTTTATCAATTTTCTTTCTTTAAGAGATTTGCCAACTTAGTGGAATACCTAAGATAAAAGAAAGTTTTTGAACGATATGAAGAACTTTTATTGGGATGACCCTAACTTATTCAAATATTATCCTGATCAAATATTTTAAAGATGTATTCCTGACAATGAGGTAAGTAGTGTCATTAAATTTTGTTATTCTGAGGCACGTGGGGTCCATTTCTTATCAAAAAAGACAATTGTAAAGATCTTACAATGTGGATTTTATTGGCCCACCATGTTCAAAGACACGTATGCATTCTGCAAAACTTGTGAAAGTTATTAAAAAGTTGATATTGGTCAAAAAGTTTTGCTTTATAATTTTCAACTCCATTTATTTCCTGGAAAGCTAAGATCAAGATGGAGCAGTCGATTTATTGAGAAACATGTGTTTCCTTATAGGGCCTTTGATATTGAGAATCCAAAGAATGACAATGATTTTAAGGTAAATGAACATCGTTTGAAAGCTTACTTTGATAATTTTCCTAGTGAAAATGAATCCATTGGTTTGAATGATCCTGTAGATAAAGGTTGATTATTTTGTTTTTCTCATATTGTTTTTCTGTTTCTTTTTGGTGTAACTCTTGTTTTGCTAGTCTCTCTTACCCCGGTCAAATGGCGAATAACAGTACTCCGTGACTCTTAAGTCGGTTCTTTTAGTTTCCCATGATAATTGATATCTGTGTATAATTCTTTGCTCTTTCTCTCTTCTTTGAATCTCTTCTCCAATTCTCATTTAAAAATGGACACCACTCTTGAAAAATTAAAAAAAGTATTTTCCCGCTCTGCCTTAGAATATTACAAAAATTTACCGTGCTAGGTGTGCAAGATTGAGGTTGTTAATGAATCATGAAATTTTTAAAGATATTCGCTGGCTAATTAAAGCAAAGGTCTGATTATCAGGTGAGTCCTGCAATTCTTTCATTTCATACATGCCTGGAACAGGTAAAAGCATTTTTGCAAAGAAACGTCGTACAAAACGACTAAAAGTCTGTCACAGATGTGCTAGATGGACTTGTAATGCACAATGTTGTTCTTTAGGAATGGTATCTATAAACCATGAAGATAAAATACAATTCATTAAAGATGGACTGAGTAAGGAGTCTTTAGATAATCTTCTATTAACTCTTGAGACGCATCCTAATAGAGATGTACATCGTGCAATTCATGATTTATGGCCACAATTCTATAAAGAACATGATCGACTTAGTCTTGGGAATCTGATTATAAAAAGACCATGTTTGCTAGTTTTTTAAAAAACTATATGGGAAGCGTATCCTCGACCCATAGAAAGCGTTTAAGCCGTTCTTGGACGTAAAACCAAGGGAAGATGTGAGCCACAATCACAACTACAATTTAAGCCTTAGTTTGTAAGAACGTGTCTTTTGATTTTATTAATATTTTTGTTTTGTTATTTCTTATATTTGTTTAAGTGTGTTTCAGGTTTGTCAATGTTCGTTGTTTCAGGTGATGTCTTCTATATTCTATCTTTCTACCTTAGGACATTGAGGACAATGTCTCGTTTTGATTGGGGGGAGAGGGTAGTATTTGACATAAAAAATAAAAAAACTAACTTACTAACTGTTTTTGCTATTATTAAAACCATTTGACAAAACTGTTATTAGGATGATAGAGTAAGGAGAAATTTTATTGACTCTTGAGACGCACTTAGTAAACATTTTCTAATGGTTATTTGCAATATTCATAATAAGGTCTATCAGAATACTTCTTGAAATATTTAGGTTTACAAACTCTCGCATTATCATCAATTGATTCTGCTCATATACTTATTTAATAAATATTCTTAAACCTTCATTTTTACATACACACTTTAACATATGATTATGGGTTGCACATTTGATTATTACATTATTTATGTTTTTTTGTTAAAGGTAACAACTAAGGGAAATGGTTAGTATATATAATTTGCAAAAGAAAAAAAATTGAAAAAAAAATTGATGATAATAAAAACGTAAATAAGTTTGGTTTTGTAGCCTCCCTAACCTAATTAAGCAATTAAGCCCGAAGGGGTGTTTAAACACCTAATACCCTAAAGTCAACTGACTTGGGAGCTATTGGCCAAACACTTGTTACATGAGTTAAGGAGAAAAGCTTAAGAGAATCAAACATTGCACTATCTACGTATCAGTATCTGCAACCCGAGTTACTAAGCTCGAAGGGGTGTCTCAACACTTAATGCCCTAAGACTAACTGGTCTGGGAGTCATTAGCCGAAAGCTCGTTACATGGGTTAAAGATGCATTGTGTTTTAAGTTATATATATATATTAAAAAAGAAAAGAAAAGAAAAGAAAAGAAAAGAAAAGAAAAGGATAATAATCCCAACCCAAGAAAGTTAACCTTAAACATTAGAACATAATATTGTTTTCTTCCAATAAAAGCACCATCATCTATGTTTTCATACATTGAGCACATAAAAATGAAGGTTTATTAATATTTTATTAAAGAGGTATTGAGTAGATATATAAATTTAATGAGAGTTTGTTTATCTGGATAGATTAATGGAAGTTGAATGATGAATGCCTTGCTATGTGGAACTTGCAAATTGTTTTCTATTTTAACATTTTGATTACTAGGGAATAGTAATAAGCTGGTTGGAGGGTGTGATTAGTACTTAAAAGTGCATTTTTATCAAGGTTTTATATCATCATTTTGCACTTGAAGTATCAATAAGTCCTTAACTAGAGCATGTTTTATAATAACATGTTCAATAATATAAGATACCGTTAATTTATGGTAAATGTTCATCTTAAATGTAAGCCTACCACATAACTCAAAGGATTGATTGATGAGTTCAACTACTGAAATTGAGAAGACAAAGAGAGGGTTAAGCTTAGAAAAGAGATGCTGATTCAGTCCAAACTAGAACACTGTTCAGTCATTAAGTCGTATCTGAAGCTGTAGATCTTGGATTTCAATTTGGTTTATATGGCTAGAAAGCTAAGATATAGGCCTAAAACATTCATGGGATTGAAAGACTCAATTCTGCTGTCTGGAAGTCCAAATCTTAGCAACAACAGAGAAGTCGGAATCTCTCCTGCAGCCCAGACACTGTTCAGTATTCAGCCTATATCTCGAGTTCTAGAAGTCCAAATGCACCAATTCTTTTTATGTTGGAAAGCTGAGACAATTTTCTAGAACTTTCATGGGGACAATCTTTCAAATTCTGATGTTAGCAATGACGTTTTGTTCAGACAAGAAGATAAGGATTGTCACTAAGTCAAGATGTGGCCATCCACTCAACAATTAGTCATCAAATCAATAGTTCTAAATTTTGGCCTATAAAAGGAGGCATTTGCCATGCATTTAGGTATCTTGGTTTTCATATCAAGATCATGTTCTCACTCTCTCTCTCTCTCTCTCTCTCTCTCTCACTCTCTTTATATTTTTATAATACTTAAGTTTTGTTTATATTAATCTCTTGTTTATGCTTTTCATTTCCTTTCCTTTACTTAGTTAACTTATATCTTATTTATGTTCTTATCTTGTTTATTTATGCTTCTCTTCTTCATTATGTTTAGCTAAGTTTATTATGTCAAGGTGAAAGGGTTGCAGTAATGGTGTAAGAATAAGTATAGTATAAACTCAACATGGACTTTAATGTTTGATACTAACTTGTTTTGTATTTGTTATCTTATTCACTCTTAATACTTTGCTTGATAAATGGTTAATCTAGATTTATGTTGTAAACTTTCATAGCCCAAACCATATGGTATAACCGACACCTGTGCTATGAAAGGAAGTTGATTTGTTGTTAATATAAGTTATAATCATGAATACCTGACAACATGTACAAGTATTAACATTATTCGAATAAGATAACTAATGTAATCATGTTAAAAATTTATAATCCGATTGGAACCTTCTTTGTATGTGGTTTCTAGTTGAGTAATAAGAGTTTATATTATACTTGTTTTTTTTTTGATCAAATGTAAGTATTGTATAGATCAAAAAAGGGGCAAGACAAGCTTGCAATACAAGCTGGAGACCAGCATTACAAGAAAAAACAGAAACTGACAAAGGGAACAGGCTCCCTAAGAGTTCAAAAGGCAAAACACTGAAAAAATAATAACAGTGAAAAAGCCAACAATGGTTATGAGAGGAACCAAAAACATATAGGTTCCCAACCTAACACAAAGCAAAAGAGACAGAAACTGACGAGGATGAAACAACCATAAAACTCTTAACAGGAGAAGCTGGAGCTAGAAGGCCATAAGCTTAGCCAAGTGCAGCCTAGCTGAAGAGAACAAAGACCATGCAGGAAATCCAGGGAACGTTTTGCCATCCATGTAGAGACAAAAACCAGCCATTCATGCAGGCAAAGCATACCCATACATTGATGCAGAGATGTAGAAGACCATCCTTGCCAAGTTAAAGACAATCCATCTAGTTCCAGCTAGAACACATTAGGATAACCAGCAGCAACAGGTGGCAACATCTCATCCATGCAGATACTAAGAAGACAGATGGCTAAAGAGTAGCCAAGAAACACAGGAAAGAAGTCAATTAAGCCGGCCAGCAGCTGAATTACCAAGCAGAAAAAGCCACATGCAAGAGCATGCAGAGCCCGTACATCATCAACTCCAGACACGTTCCCTGGATTGAAAGAGCCAAACAGAAGCTTCCACCCAGCCAAATGAAGTGAAAGACCATGCAGATACAGAGAACCATGCACGTCCACCCCTCAACATGCAAAGGCAAACTGATCATTGAACACGCCAGGCAGAGACGTGAAGAAGCAGCCAACCATGCAACAACACATAGCAAAGACCAGCCAAAGAAAGCAAATGAAGAGACGTGGAAACATAGCCAATCATGCATGTAAAGCCAGCGCAACCATGCACGTCAAAACAACAAGACAAAAGCTCAATAGGAGCAGCAGCATCAAAGAAAACCCGAAGCAACCCTTCTTAATGTAAACCAAATGAAAGCATCTCCATGACGAACAGCAACCAATCAGTTAGGAATGGGGAGATCACGCTGATGAAAGCGTAATATCATATAGAATAACACTTGAAACCGCTGAAATATAGGCTCCACAGTGGAGCAAGAATTTTCAAAAACTCTTATGTTCCTTTCTTCCCATATCAAGTAAACCACAATGCTAAGAGAGACTTTTTTCATTCTAGTAACAGCAGATTTCCCCTTGAGAGGAAGGCCCCGAATTGCACTGTTGATGGTGGACATTCCTCTGCTAAGTCTCAGCCAGGACTTGACGTGCATCCACAAAGAGGATGTCCAGCTGCAGGCAAAGAACAGGTGGCTGTGAGTCTCTTCATGGTCCTGACAGAAAACACAGCCAGCATCAATATCAATGAAATGTAGCCTATCTTTTGTTCGTAGACGCTGGAGCAGTGCTAGCCACAGGATAAAACTATGTCGTGGAAGGCACCAGGACTCCCAAACCACATGCACCCAAGAGACCGGGGGTTCTTTGGTTCGCAAGAAGTCATAAGCATTGGCCGAAAAAGGCTTTGAAATAGTACCCCAACTTTGCAGCATGGAGATAACTGCTGGCTGACCCCCACAATCATCAAGGAGACGGTCACGAAGTTTAATGAGAGCTTTCCATAGAGGGGAGAAGGTTTGTTGCAAGGGAACTGTCCAGATGGTGGTGTCTTGCAAATAGTAATGGTGCACCCAACGAATCCAAATAGAGTCAGCTTTCAGATGAATATTCCATAGCTGCTTTACAAGAGAGCAATTGTTCCTTGCTATAATGTCATATAAACCAAGTCCTCCCTCAGCTTTTGGCAGGCAGACGGTCTTCCAAGCAACCAAAGCAGACTTATTTTTGATTGGACTACCAGTCCAAAGAAAATTCCTACAGATGCATGTAATTTGTTTGAGAACACTCTCTGGCATGGGAAAGATACTAAGCCAAAATTGAACCATCCCAAATAGTACTGAGCCAAGTAGTTCCAGCCACCCAGCATAAGATAAGTTTTTTCCTAGCCAGCTTTGAATGGTAGTTTCAAGTTGATGCAGGAGGGGGTAAAACTGGCTAGCCAGAAGTCTATGAGGGCTGAGGGGACCCCAAGGTATTTGAAAGGAAAGCTACCTTCCGAAAAACCAGAGTCTTGGAGAATAGTGTGCTTCAAACTGTCACCAACACCTCCGAAATACATAAAAGATTTTGATGCATTAATATGAAGTCCTGAAGCTCGGCCAAAAACATGGAGCTGCTCAACCAAAATTTGGACAAAAGAACGATCCCTTCGGCATAGAAGGAGGACGTCATCAGCAAATGCAAGATGACAAATATGATGAGGCGCACACTTTGGGTGAAAGTGAAAAGCTTGCTGTTGACTGGCCATGCCCAGCAAACGGGAAAAGTATTCCATACATATTAAGAAAAGATATGAGGAGAGAGGGTCACCTTGCCTAACTCCATATTTCCCAGGGAAGAAACCGTAAAGATTACCATTAACAACAACAGAGTAGGAGGAGGTTTCCACACATAGCATCACTAAATGGACAAATCTCGGGGGAAAACCTAACAGATGAAGGAGAGCCCTGAGAAAAGGCCATTGCACCGAATCAAATGCTTTCTTGAAATCAACTTTGATGAGGCAGCGGGGAGAGGTTCTCTTCCTACCATAATGCCTGAGTAGTTCTTGAGTCAGATGAGTGTTATCAGTCATGCTTCTCCCTCCAAGGAAAGCGTTTTGGGCTGGATTAATGATGCCCTGGAGTGAAATACCATTAGTGGATCATCTAACCTTGACAATTGTTTTTATCATTGTTTAATCCTTATATCAATATCACATCTCAAAGTTTTCTTCAACTTATTATTATTATTATTATTATTATTATTATTATTATTATTATTTATAATTTATATAATTAACCTCCATGTGGTTCGACCCCGGTCTTGTCGAGTTATTTATTACTTCGACACTCTTACACTTGGAAGAAGACATCAATCTTTTGGTTGTTTCAGTAAACAATCACCCTTCCATGCAACATCAAAACGCATCCAAGACCCTTCTTTGAAGTATCACTATAGACCACAAAACCTTTAGTTTTTGAGGGTAGGGATAATATTAGAATAATGGTGAGTCTCTTTTTCAATTACTGGAAACTTTTCTCACACTCCTACGTTCATTCCTACTTCGTTTCTTTTCGGGTTATGTGGGTTATTGGAACAACTATTTTGAAAACCCTTTAATAAATCTTGTGTAATATCTCGCTAACCTAAGGAAACTATAGATTTTGATCACATTAGCAAGCCTTTCCCATTTTAGCACAACTTTCACTTTCCTAGGATCCAAAAATATAACTTATATAGAAATCACTTACCCTAGAAAAACCACTACCTTCATTCTGAATTAACATTTACTCAACTTGGCATATAATTGATACTCTCTTAAAGTCTGTAACCTTTGCCTTTGATGTTGTTCATGCTCCAGATATGAACTGGAATACAGTAACATATCATTTATGAATACTACCACAGACTTATCCAGATAGGGTCAAAATATCTCATTCATCAAATCCATAAACACTACAGAAGCATTTGTCAACCTAAAAGACATTAACAAAAACTTGTAATGTCTACATTGAGTTTTGAATGCAGTCTTTGGTACATTTTGTTCCCTAATCCTCCATTGATAGTAACCAGACCTCAGACTAATTTTCAAAAACACATTAGCTCCCTTGAGTTGATCAAACAAACCATCTACTCACGGAAGTGGGTATTTGTTCTTTACCATCACTCTGTTCAAGTGTCGGTAGTCAATGCAGAGTCAAAGAGTCCCATCTTTCTTTTTCATAAATAACGTAAGGGCTCCCCCCGATGAATTTCTGGAGCATATAAACCCGTTATCTAACAATTCCTGCAATTTCACCTTTAATTTTACCATCTCTACTGGAGTTATTTGATAAGAAGATTATGTCGTAGGGAATGTACCAAGTAATGCATCAATAGAAACTTCTACTTTTCTCTAACAGGGAAACCTTGACAACTCCTTAGGAAACACATCAGGAAAATCTCATATGATAGGAAAATTTTTCAACGCACCAGTCATCCATCTAGAATCCATTACAAAAGCTAAATAAGCTTCACACCCCTTTACATACCTTTATGTTCTTCAAATAAAATTAAATTTTTTTAAAATCAACTTAGAAATCATATTCAACTTCATTTTCTACTTCCACTTCAATTTCTTCAAGGCCACTTTCTTTAATTTATTTTGATGTTTTGGACATCACCTATTCTATCTATCATAGGTTATCGTTACTACATTCTTATTTTGGATTGATAATGTTGGATTCCTTTCAGATGCAAAAATGAAGTTTTTAAAATCTTTGTTAACTTCAAATGTGAAATTGAAAAGTAGTTGTCTCTATTTGTACCACGTTTTCAATACAATGATGGAGGTGAATATTTGAATTGTAGATTTGAAATTTTTTCAAAGAAGGTATCATTTATTGTTTGTAAAGTCAAAACACTCATCAACAAAATTAAGTTGCTTAATGAATGCATAAAACTATCATTTATTGTGTTCGTACTATGCTCTTTCAAGCATCTCTACCATCATAGTTTTGGGCTGAAGTTCTTATGACATTTATATATACTCTTAATTGTCTTCCCCATGCCACACTTCATTTTCATCTCTTTATGAGTTAGCATATCATGTAAATCCTATCAGAAAATTTGTTTAAAACATGTTTTATGGGTATTTTTAGGCCAAACTAAAAATTAGAGCTAAAATTTTATTGGAATTTAATCTCTAACATAAGTTATTTAACATGAAACATTAACATGGTTTAAACAAATTGTAAGTAAATGAGAAATTGATCTAAAAAAACTCTTAGTTGACATGTTTTGGTGAAACTCATAACTCTCTAAAAGAACTTTATATCTCTCTCTCTCTCTCTCTCTCTCTCTCTTTCATACACACACACAGAGACATATATATATATATATATATAAACAAAGCTTTCTTGGTGTTTATATAGTTAGAAGTTGTAATTGAACCTAAATTACACCTAAGCTTTCAGAGGGGAGAGATTTTAAGCAAAGTAGACTTTGAGTTTAAATCCACATTCATGAACACAACCTGGCCTCGCATGACTCGTGCTTAGGTCAGGGCCTGAGTTTATTGTAAAATAACTTTTTGGAATAAGAAAGATTCTTTTTTATCAACTTAAATTTGGGATTAGGTCTGGTTTATGAAGATTTATTTCTTTTAACCCAACCTATTGTTTTATCTAACTCTTGAATGTAAAGAACTGATTAGTTTTCTCAAAACTATTTTTTCAAAAACATTTAAGTGTTTTTCAACTCAAAAGACATCTTATTTAAATAAAAAAAATATTTCTTTAAGGTCATTGAACCTTGTTTAGGATTGTGAGGAATTGTAATTCTAGGAGGCTTATTAAAGTTAATTCTTTTGCAACATATGAGGTCAATAAAGCTTTAAGGTAAAGAATTGGTTCTTGACAACAACAATGAATTTTAGATTGGTTATATGCTAAATACCTCATCAAGTAATATCCTTTATTGATTTTGGTTTGTTTAAGTAGATTTTTTTTTATAGTATTGGTGGTGTTGTAATTGAAGTTTTAGCGTGTTTACTCTAGGGTTGTTTTCTTTTATTTTTCTTTCTCCTCCTTATAATTTATGAAAGGAGAGGAGAGAGAAAAAAGACTACAGTCACACCCTAAAACTCCAATGATAACATAACTAGTACCATAAAAATTATCTTGATGATATGAATCAACGACATCAAAAAAGATCATCAACAGTGATTAAAGTGAGCCACGCAAGTCACTAAACAGCAAGTGAGCACCACAACTTTCAGGTAGCTCGTGTGACCCACTGTGGTCATCATTAGTGACCTTCCATGATATTGTTGGATTTATTTTATTTAGATTTGTTTTTGACAATATCAATAATGTTGTTGGAATTTTAATGTATATTTAAGGTTTTTTTTCTTTTTTTTTCTAGATTTATTTTTATACAAACCACTCGCGAGTCGCAGATAAGTTCTAGTTAACACTCCCAGTAAATATTATTTACGACTCTCGTGCTACTTTTATAAATATTGTTTTGGCCGTGTTAAAGTGTGTGTGTCCCTAGCCTTGTTGCAACTTACAAAAACAGAAGGCTCCCTCTCTTCTCCTCACTATAACATAATAATATGATGCTTTTTTCACTCATAAAAGAACACAAACACTGCTTTATATTCCATTGGTCTCTCCTATGCCTCAAGTGAACTCGGTGTCCTGTCCTGCGCACTCACCGTCTGTCATCTCTCTCATCACATCTTCTGGCTCCTGCTACCCGTTAATTAAAAGCCTTCCCTTTCCTCCCTCGACAGTCAACACTTCCCTTTCTAATTTCGTCTAATATATTTATTTATTTTATCTCCGTCGTTTTGAGCTCATTGCTACAAATCACTGTCTAGGGTTCCATCAAAAACCTCTATTTGATAATCTTAGATCTGAAATTCGATGTCACAGGGCGGTTATGCTATTGAACTGTACTTGGATCCAGCACTTGAAAACCAGGTGTTGAAGGCCTGGAACGTGCTAGCTCGACGCCAAATAAGCAGCCAATTAATTGAAATCGAGTCTCGCCCTCATATAACCTTGTATTCAGCTCCCTTCATTGATCCCACTAAGCTTGAATCAATCATCAAGACTTTCGCATCTAAGCAAGAACCATTACCCTTATCTCTCTCCACCATAGGTTGCCACAACAATCTCCTCTTCTTGGCCCCTACGCCTACTCTTTCTCTTCTTCAATTCCATTCTCAGTTATGTGATGCGATGAGGAGGGAGGGTATTGAGATTAGTGAAGACTATCGCCCCGAAAATTGGATTCCTTATTGTGCAGTTGCTCAGGATGTCCCAAAGGCAAGAATGGCCGAGTCTTTATGTGTTTTGAGAGATTTGAAATTGCCTGTTGCTGGGTATGCAATGGATATTGGGCTAGTGGAGTTTTCGCCCGTTCGAGAGTTCTTTTCGTTCGTGCTTGGTAACACAGTAGAAGGATGATTTTTCTATTTCTTTTTTTTTTGGAAATAGTTTTTTTTTTTATAATAATTTGAATGTGTTACATTTATATCAATGCTGCTAGTTTATAGCATATTAGAGATTTTGCTTATGATTATAGTTCTTGGATGAAGATTCTGCTTGTTTACCTCTATCATGCTTTCATATTAATCATTCAGTATTGGGTCGTGGACGTTTGGTTCTAAATGTTAATTGTGAAAATTAGGTAAGATCTTTGGTTAAAGAGTGCCAAAAATAATGGTTTGTTCTATAATCCAATCCACTTCCTCGGCTGCTAAATAACAATTAAAGTGTTTTCATGTCTGAGTCATTTTGTTTGAAGCTCAATATGGCACTCAATAATTTTTGAGTTTTTGATAGTTTCTCAGTTTTTTACAGATGAGATTAATATGTTTTGGCGTCAAATATTTATTTTTATTGAACTAACGAGTATAACCTGATTTGAGCTTAAGCATATATGTCTGAATAACATCTAGGCTATAGCTTTCACGACCTTATCACTGTTTGCAATAGTAGTACAAATATCTTCTCAGATGTTTTAAAACTAAATAACTTAATGGCTATTGATTGTTCTATGACTTTTGCCATGATTTCTTGCTCATATTTTTGGGTTTTTTTAGTTCAGATACAGTGTCCAGTCAATAGTTGTTCTTTCCCCTGAGTTTGGGAACTAATTGACGATTGAATGAAGGTGAAAACTGGTTTTCAGTTTGATCAAGTGGCTCTAAAAGATTTTTTTTTTCCAGGTATAGTCTAGTGTGCTGTTTTGGCCATTGATCTTCCCATGTCACTTTCTCTACTAATTACAAGTCTCTTGGAGCAATGATCTTCTTCTTTAGATTTCTAATGGTTGTTAGGAATAGGCTTTGCTTAGTGCTAAATTGCATGAAAAAGCCTCCTGAATTGGTCTAGGTATTGGAGCCATTCCATGCAATCACAGTCTATTTATTTGGTTGGGTTTGTTTTCAGGAAGTATGGTCAATTTAGATTTAAAATGCCCGAAAACTTTGATCTGATGAGTTTTCATTTAATGCTTATTGTTCATAGACGTTTGTGCTGGTGCCATTCCAAGTTGTTCAATCCTGTTCTTATCCTGCCATGGGATTGATTGATAGGCTTTGCAAGAAGCCTGTTCCCTTGCCAGGATTGCATCAAAGATTGCATCAGAGTCGTGTGATAAGATCCCAGGTGTAGAACATTGGGGAAAGCCTATTTTGCTAAAACTAATGGATGCCATTATTTCTAATAATTAGGAGTTTGCAGAGAATGTATGTTTTTATTGCCGATAATGGTCATAAAAAAGAACTACTCAATAATTGGGATGGTTATCGATATAGGACATCTAAAGTTAAAACTAGAACACTTGGAGTCAACCGGGACCATGTTTATCATTATTGATAATCAAGTAGGGACTAAGGGCCAGGGCTGTACTTTACAACTTTATTTTTTATTATTAATTTGGTGTTCAGGTTAATTTGTACGTTCCTTGACTAATCCCACGAGTCCTGAAATTAACGACCATGTAACTCTCTAGTGACCCTGAGATTTGTGGGACTCAAACTGGTGTTTTCTGGAGAGCAAATGTAAGATCTGATTAGTTGAGCTACAACTTTCAATACTTTACAACTTTTGATTATACGAGTATTAGTTACATTAATTTAAGCTTTTGATTAAGACGATGTTTGTTTCCCGGAATTCACTTTCCGGGAAACCACTTTCCAAACTTTCCTGTGTTTGTTTGCCATTAGGAAAGTTGGTCAACGGAAAACACTTTCCGGTCAACGGAGAACACTTTCCAGTCAACGGAGAATATTTTCCGGTCAACAGAAAAACACTTTCCGGTCAACGAAAAACACTTTCGAGTCAAAGAAAAATTTGTTTTAGTTTCCAGGAAAGTGTTTTCCCGGCTGTGTTTGTTTTCCGGAAAGTGGTTTCCGGGAAACCATTTTCCAAACTTTCCTGTGTTTGTTTGCCATTAGAAAAGTTGGTCAACGGAAAACACTTTCCAGTCAAAGGAAAATTTGGCTTGGTTTTCAGGAAAGTGTTTTCCTGAAAAATTTGGGCGGAAAACACTTTCCGGAAGTTGTGAAAAATTTAGAAATGTCATTATTTGCTGATTATATTAAATTTGAT
>Ga0325404_1000916_pt1 | contig 30249 bp, 13 predicted proteins | sample PopdelMetagenome_18_FD_205664 | JGI IMG/M metagenome (GOLD analysis project Ga0325404, IMG submission 205664) | Populus deltoides microbial communities from Bellville, Georgia, United States - Xylem-Control-R1 | ecosystem: Host-associated > Plants > Phyllosphere > Stem > Wood/Secondary xylem...
CCGCCACCGCCACCACCGACGTTACCGCTTTCTCGCTTTCTTCCTCGAAAGTATATAGTTTTGGTTTTTGGGAATGAATTGAAGGAGAAGGAAGAGGCATAATTAATTGAGGTAAATATTTGTTTTTTCTGTTCTTATATTTATAAAGAGAAGGAAAATGGAGAGGTACGAGCTGGTGAAAGACATAGGATCTGGTAATTTTGGAGTGGCAAGGCTGATGAGGCACAAGCAAACCAAAGAACTTGTCGCCATGAAATACATCGAGCGTGGCCTCAAGGTAACTTTCTTTTCAAAGAAGAAGAAGAGGTATGATAGAAGTGTAGTGTGTTGTATTGGTGGAGTAATTTAGATCTGTTTTTTTTTGTGATTAGATTGATGAAAATGTAGCAAGGGAGATTATCAATCACAGATCGCTTCGCCATCCTAACATAATTCGGTTCAAGGAGGTTAATTTCTTTTAATTTCTATTTCTATTTTATTTAATTATTTTGGTGCATGTTGTTCGAGAAGTGTTTTTTTTATTAATTTTTTTGGCAGGTGGTTGTGACGCCTACTCATCTTGCTATCATCATGGAGTATGCTGCCGGAGGAGAGCTGTTCGAGCGAATTTGCAATGCTGGAAGGTTCAGTGAAGATGAGGTTTTATTTTTAATTAGTTTTTTCTTTGTTTTTCTTATTTGATTAATTTTTAAATACAAAATATGCTGAATAAGTTTGATTTTTTTATTTATTTTCAGGCGAGGTATTTTTTCCAACAGCTTATTTCAGGAGTTAGTTACTGTCACTCTATGGTAAAGCAAGTTGATTTATTTGTACTTTTTGATTGCTGATTGATTTTTTGTCTTTTTTTTTATATTATTTGTTTTGTTTTTAATGATTCTCAGCAAATATGCCATAGAGATTTGAAGCTGGAAAATACCTTGTTGGATGGAAGCCCGGCACCGCGGTTGAAAATTTGTGATTTTGGTTATTCTAAGGTTGTTCGATAAACCAAATTGGTGCTAATATTTGTAGTTTTTATCTTGGTTTATTTGTGTAGTTTTTAGATTGTTATCAATTTTATTTGTGCAGTCGTCTTTGCTGCATTCAAGACCCAAATCTACAGTTGGCACTCCTGCTTATATTGCTCCAGAGGTTCTCTCTCGGAGAGAATACGATGGCAAGGTAAATCTCAGATTAATTTCAGTCTATATGTTTTCCTTTTAAGTCCTGATAACAATCTGAGATCATTAGTTAAACAGCTTCAATATTTCCCAAGACTCTTACTTTGATTTAAGTGCCAAAGGCCATGTTAGATTTAAATTGGAGGTGATGTTATCCTGAAATTCCTTATCTGCATCTGGTGGTAGCTTGCATGCTAGCATGACTCATCAACGATTAGCTGTTTCTTAAAATAAATGTTTGACCATGTTATACTCAGATCATTATAGTTGCACTTCCTTTTTCGTTACTTAAATTATTTTCTTTGCAACTTCAACAGGACTAATTTGCACACCATTGATTTAGGTTTTTCATTTTTTGCATGGAGGATTGCCATTTTGTGTTATGCCCTTAGAATTAAAAGAATAAAAATTAACATACATCTGAGTTGGATGGAATTTAAATTGAAATTAACATACATGTTTTTGAAACTTCATATGTTTTTTAGGAAGTTAAATTTTGTATGAAGGATTGCCTTTTAGGGTTCAAGCATTTAAGAATTTCATGGTCATCTGAATTTGATGGATTTAGCTTTCGAAACTTATCCTTTATCATCAGAATATTTGTGTGTGTTGGTATCACCAATTAGAAGTTACGAGTTCAATAAGTAGCTGTTATACAGAGAACTCTATAATTGGTTTAGTTTATATCCTCAGGCTGAAAGTTTGAATCTCACCACGTTTAGATCTGAGCTTTAGAGACTTGAGCTGTCAGTTCTGAACAAAACTTGTTCCAGCCATTTGCTGCTCTTTCTGTTTCTAGCCTCAGTAGTTTCAGATGGCTTATTTGTTTGTTAGTTCATCAAAAGAGCCTAAATCTGACAGCTGCAAGCGGACTGTGAACCAAGTGAAATTGAGATAAAGGCTAAAACCAGCAGATCTAATCTTTAGATGGTTTTCTGTTATTTCTTTTATGCGTGTGTGTGTGTGGGGTCTGAAGCTCAATCCGCACAGGTAGAGGTGAAGAAAAATCTTGAAAACCTGACCCATCTCAAGGAAATTTCAAATGTTTGAGTATTTTAGGCAAACCCATCTCAAGGAAATTTCAACTGTCACTAAGATGGCTTGATTTTTTATAATTACCAACAATATACTTTCAGTGATAAAGCCATAAAAATCCCAAAACAGATTGTGAAATCCCAATCTTAAAATGTAAAAAGAAAAATATCTTTATCTGTTCTAGGTCTCTTGTCTAACCCTTTCGATTTAGAACACTTGGTTTTGCTTGGCCATACTTTTTTAACCATCCTGCAAAACTATAGTTCCCTATGGTTTGAGAGTAGCACACACCTCTTTTTTCTCCAATTTATTTCAGGTTTCTGGTTGAAGTTGTACTTCGGTCACATGTTTCCTGTTCTCTGTTTTCCTGTTTCAGTTTCATTTTAGTTTTAGTTGTCAACCGTTGTGAATGGCTAGCTTCAGTATAAACTATGAAGACCAAGAAAAAAAATAAAATGCCCATATCAGTTTTGCCATGTCAATTTGAACTTTGTCGTCTTCTTTTTTTGATTGGCTCGTGGCTTCAATTATACATTACACATTTGCATGTGATACTTTAGGAAATAAAAGCAGGTAAACTTCTTCTGTGGACTGTAAAGAACAAAGACATGCAAATTTAAGATCTGAATTTTTTTGAATATCTTCTTGGCAAAGGACATGAATATATCTCACTTTGCTTGTTTGTTATAATTTTCATTTCTGTTTGTTCAGTTGGCAGATGTGTGGTCTTGTGGGGTGACTCTGTATGTTATGCTGGTGGGAGCATATCCATTCGAGGACCAGGAGGACCCAAAGAATTTCAGGAAAACAATCAATGTATTACATTCTCTCTTGTGTGTGTCTCTCTTCTATTTAAGTTCTTTTTTTTCTTTTTACTGTTTATGAATTTCTTGTTGTTTACCTGCAGAGAATAATGGCAGTTCAATACAAGATCCCCGACTATGTCCACATATCTCAGGATTGCAGACATCTCCTCTCTCGCATATTCGTTGCAAATCCAATCCGGGTATGGATGAATAAACCTTGTCTAAACTTGACAATCAACTTATATTGTGAAGATACGCCATACTACATTGTGTTGGTAGATGTGCTTTCATTGAATTTTAATCAATCAGGAAATTAGAGTTCTTTGGATTTCCTTTTCATGTATTGCTGTTCTGATAGAATGTCTTGATATAAGCCTACTTTCTGTTACATTAGCTACAAGCCTGTTCAAACCTATATAACTAGGTATAAAATCATAAAAATTATTAGAGAATTACCTGCTCACTTACCATCTAATTCTGTTGCATAATTGTTGTTGTTGGTGTTGCTATTTCTTCTTCTCATCACCCCTGTTGTTGTTATTATTATTATTTAAATTTTTCATGCATTGTCTGAAACACTATCCTCTGGTGTTTTTTCTTCTTGCATCACATCATTGAATTTACTGATATCCTGTTCGGAACAAAGTTGCCAGCATGTACATGATTGCACCTGCTTGTTGTGAGACATGGGTCTGGTTGTATATTGTACCGTGGGGAGCTTTTCATCTGTTTCCTTTTGGTTAGAATTTTGTATCAGAAACCAGGTAGACTGAACAAGGGATTCTTCTTTCTTTGCTTGTTGATGTTTTTATTTTTCTGTGTCATATGGTTTGCCAAGGGCAATTGCATATTATTAGAGTTATCAGTCCAACCTTCAGCTAGTAAGTTGGAGTGCAACTTTTATGATTGGATCTTGTGAATAAATTTAATACATGCTAATTGCTCAAATAAGGGATTTGGAGAACATGCTGAGAACCCTCATAGCATGTGGATTGAATTGTTTGAGGTCATAGTTTATTATTATGCTGGTGGGTGCTGGTTAACCTGGGTGCAAAGTGATCCTGTGCTGTGTCAAGAAACTTGAAATTGTATTCCACAAACACTCAGAATGAGAGAAACTAATGGCCCCCAAAACGAGTAAATAGGAAAGGAAGGAGAAACAATGGCTGTTTGGTTGAGATAATAAAAGAAAGGAAATCGAGTATACATGGTTCTGTGAATAGGGAAAATAAGCTTGTTCATGAATGATGCAGGGTCTATCGAACCCCTGCATTCTTGCCAGGGCAAGCTGGTGGATGTCCATTGAGCACTATGAGAAAGGATGCTGTCGCCCAAAATGAAAGCTAATGGTGTAGAAAATATTCAGAAAACAATGATAGGATTTGCTTATGCAAATTATTCTGAGCGATATTACATTCATTTATTTATTGTTCTCCATGGACACTGAATTTTCAGTTAGGCAGGGAAAGTTCCTGAAAACTAAAGTTCTGATTTTTAATGGATTAAATATTCGAATTCTGATGGTTTCTTTGAACCATAAATGTTCTTACAGAGGATCACAATTAAAGAAATCAAGAGCCATCCATGGTTCTTGAAGAACTTGCCAAGGGAACTGACAGAGGCAGCTCAAGCCATGTACTACAGGAAAGAAAACCCAACCTTTTCCCTTCAAAGTGTTGAAGAAATCATGAAGATCGTTGAAGAGGCCAAGATTCCTCCCCCAGTATCCCGATCTATTGGAGGCTTTGGCTGGGTAGGAGAAGAAGATGATGACGTGAAGGAAGATGATGCAGAGGGTGTTGAAGAAAAGGGCGGAGAAGAAGAAGAAGAAGAAGAAGAAGAAGAAGATGAGTATGAGAAGAGACTTAAGGAGGCACAAGCAAGTGGGGAAGTTCATGTCAGTTAAGATTCATTCCCTCTTCCTTCTACATTATGCTTTCGTGCTTTGCGTAGAACTGTGTGCTCATGGGCTGGTCCTGAATAAATGTTTGTAAATAGTAGCATCATATTGGGTAGAATGGGTGTGAAACTATTGAACTGTATGAGAATTAGAGTTGCCATAAACATTGAATTAAACTGTGTTGAGCAGGAAGGACTTCTAGCTGCTATGATCCTTGAATTAGGAGGATTTGAATGCTTGAAAGGGTTATTATGTTTGGGTTGCCTGTCTAGATTGGATTTGATCATGCAAGGATGTCTTATTCCTTAGAAGTGGCATGTTCTTTATTAGAAGCAGGGTATTGCAATAACATGCAGTGTCCATTGATTAAGCTTTGATTTTGTCCCATGTTCTTTCAAGAGCATTGCTCTGATATCATTCTCTGATTTAATTTTGCATGTGATATGTAGTTATTCTTTTTTGCTATTTGCTCATATTTTTATTTTATGTGTAATTGTAGGAGTAGATCACCCTTGTTTTTGGTCAAAGTATACTCTGTGTTTGCAAAATTTAGTCAGGATTCAATTGCATCACACTATAAGATATCAATTGATATTTTAAGAAATGTTTTAAGAATTTCAAAATTAATGTTTTTTTTTTCAAAAAGAATTTTAAAAATGTTCAAGGAATAAAAAATGTTTCTTGAAAAATAAAAAATTTCAAAAGCCTTATTTTTTGTTGATAATGCTTAATCATTAAAATACTTGAAAATGTTTAAGACATTAAAAAAATAATTTCTTTTGAAAAAACATGGAAACTCCTCATTCACAATTTGTTTGTTTTTGAAAATATTCAATAATATAAAAATCAATTTTATCTTGAAGTTATTTATTTATTTTTTTGAAAAAATAATAATAAAATATTTCTTAATTTTAATTTTAATTTTTTAGCAATTTTCAAAATCACAATTTATTTTCTTAAAAACTTAAAAAATCACAATAGCTGAGCCCCTGAAACTTTTTTTTTAAATCAAAACATCTTCAAGAGTTTAAGTTTGTTGGATGCATATTTTTTTTTTATTTCTTTGAATCTTCAAAAAAATTAACGGTAAAGCATTTTCAAAATTTCTAAAAAAATACATAAAAATTGAATCACTTTCGATTTTTTTTTCTGATCATTTTTTTTCTGAAATTTCCACGGGAAATTTTCTTGCGGTCTAATTTTAATAAGCACGAACCTCGAAAAACAATTTATTCAAAATTCGTAGAAAACCAAGAGCACAGGAAACAAACATCCCATCAACACATTTTTCTCTGAAAAGGCCATCTTGTTTGATGACACTAAAGAATACTACTACCTATCTATCTATGATGACTCTAATGTGTTTTTAAAGTATTTTTTTATTTTAAAAATATTAAAATATTATTATTTTTATTTTTTAAAAATTATTTTTAATATTAACATATTAAAATAATAAAAAAGACATTAAGTTTTTTTTTCTTTGAATTTTCATGAAATACTGTTTAGCACAAACTTGATGATTCCGGATGAGGTTGAGATTGTCAATAAACCGTACAGGCAATTGATCTAGCAGACATATCAGACTGCATGGAATACTGTACCCCAGCAGCATCACTTGCAAGGCCTACATCAATGCGGTCATTTATCAATAACGGGACTCCATGGGAACGACAGTCTGCAAGACAAGCTCTTTCTGTTTCCAAAAACTCCTGTGTCCTCGAGGCTGTGAAGGAAAATCTTCGAGATTAACAAAATTACATTACTATGCAATTGCAAATTATGTGTCCATGCAGAGATCAAGCTGTAAGCAATACTCCACTTGTATTCATGGCGACCTGTATTCATTTGCAAAGCGGTTTTACAGCCCCTATTGATCAACTGCAATAGGGTGAATTAACGTAGAGTAAAAAGAAATGCTTTAGACACTTGAACTAGAGATCCATTATGAAATGCTCACGTTCATGGAAGTTCAAGAAATGAAAACAGAGAGTGCTCAGAGGGAAGTCGAGAAACTCCAGATGAGTAACAGTAAATTGCGAGTCAAAACATCATAACTCTCTCTCAAGGGTGAATGGTAAGAGAATAGCGTCGTTCTTAACATCCGATGGAACACAACGCATGCATCTGAACGCCCGTCACAAACAGGCTTATTCGACTTAATTTGTGTTTCCATGGGCAAATCTTGCATTTATTGACCAAGCTTGCTGAGTTTAAATGAATAAATAAATGCATAAATTGATGTTTTAACTCGTTATGAACTCAATCTTGACAGCACAAACCAGTCATGACACTCCCGAGTCACCAAGAACTCGAAGTTGTCCAGGAACGAAAACCACAAGTGCATTGGTACTAAGTTTCTGTAAGCAGTGTATCCTCAGAGATTGCAGAGTTCACAAGTTGAAAAGTTAAAAAGGGGTCATGGAGGATCTGAGTGTGTTTCTATATTTATAATTCTTGCTGTGTCAGTGGCACTTTCCTGTTTAAATCTCCTCATGGTTCCCCTGACTTTTTTGGGCAAGCACTACGCAATGCAACCTTGTCATCTGGCTTGAGCTTAGACTGCTGTCCTAGACTCAAGGTTTGTGCATTCTATGTGCTCTAATGTTTCACGCAGTTTTATTCTGTTCTCAGCTTGATCCGCCTGACTCCCAGATCACTACATCCAGGACTTTGCCCAGAAGCTGCTAATCGTTTACAAGAAATGAAGCACAAATACGAAGACAGAGGTTGACCAACAAGGTTGCACACAAAAACCTAATTCCTAGTTTTATTTCTGAAATACAATCTAATAAGTAGTTATCTCTCTTTAGAGGTTTGCATTGAAACCGATTTTAACAAGGAAGAAAATTTATAATCCCTAAACAAAATGAAAAACTAACATAAATATAAAATAATATTAGATCCAGAAAAATCAATGAAAATTAACAAAAGAAACTCAAACAACATTCATAGAGGCCTGGTTTAAGGGTTTTTTTAAAAAGAATAAAAATAGATCTCGGGAATCACCTTAAAATATCTGAATCTAATCTAACAGTTGGATTGAAAGTTATGACATTTTATTATTAGGTTGTTGATCTCTTTGGGAAAATAGATCTCGGGAATCATCTAAAAATATTTGAATCTGATCTAACAATTGGATTGAAAATTATGACATTTTATTATTATGTTGTTGGTTTGGCATGGTCACGTTTTTTCTTGGACATAAATCTATTTTGTTGGTCCATAAATACATATACTACATTATCAAATAATTCATTGGTGGTATATCCTCATTTAACTATAACATATCCTTAAGTTGCTAATCAAAACCTTCACTTTCTTCAAACCCGACTACATTATATATGCTAATTGAAATATCAAATGGCCTGCTTGACAATGGTGTCCAGGGCAGATAAAGAAGCTTCAATATTGATTTTAATTAATTTAACTTCTATTATTATATCTCAAAACTAAAAAAATAGAAAAGAAAAATTTATAAGAAATATATCATATTTTAACAAAAACAAATGATGAAGAGGTGTAGATTTTAAGTTTCTCTGCAAATATTTTCAACTACGGGAGAATGCTCTTGGCCAGAGCCAATTGCACCTCCCCAGTCCCTTCATGATCACCTCCTAGAGGTTGCCGATCTGTTGCCGGACATCCCACATCCAAATTTAGAGTTTATTAGAGGCTGGTTTCTAACACCTCAAATCCACTCATTGTGGGATGCCATTAATCGGAGCTCTCAATTAAAGCACCATTTTGGGCTCTTGAACAAGAAGTGACGAGAAACACTTGGTTTATGTCGTGCTGAAAGCTCAACATTCTCTAGCCTTTTATATTGTTGAGAGATAAAAGTAGTTTCAAAAAATACAGAATGGGTGTTCTGTTAATTCAGTAAAATAATGTGATCTAAATACATTGCATTGTTCATTGGAACAATGGAATTATGTTTTTGCAATTCTAAAAAAAACTAACAAAGCTTGCAATTGGAATGAAATTTATCTTTTCCATAAGATACAGTAGGCATTATAAATTATTCACATATTTTTTAGCATAATTAAATGATTTTGTTGCCTGGAAAGCAAAAATAAAAATAAAAATGTATAGTTTCATTTTGGAGCTTTTTTATCTTTTCAATATTTTTTGCATAATAAAATTATGTTGATCCATTAAAAGTATATAAAAAAACATTAAACTTGCACAAAAGAACATTTTTATATTTTTATTTTAAAAAAATAATAATAAAGAGACATAATTGCTTTAAAATAAAAAAAAACCTCTAATACTGGTTTCCAAGGCATTTTATTCTTCCCATTATAGTTTTTTGTTATTTTTAGGTTCCCTCCATGACTGTTGGTGAGGTATGTGCACACGATGGAGATGAAGATATAGTTGGGCTTTGGTTATTTTGTATTTTTTCTTCTCTCTCTCTTCTGTCACTTAGGTTAAAAATTCATGCTAACCCTTTTAAAAATTGATTATGTCCTATAATTTTTATTTCTAACAATTTTAACTCTTATTTTTTTGATTATTATTTATTTTATTTTTAATGCTTTTTGAATTTTTTTAATTTCTGTCCCTAGGCATTTCTTTCATTTAATTTGTTTTTATTAAATTTAGTTCTTATTATTTTGATTGCTCTTTTCTTGTGTTTTATTATTTTCTTGATTTGTTTTTTTAATTTCATCCACCATTATTTTATTTCATTTTATTTTTTATCTGATTTTGATTTTTTTGATTGCTAAATTTTTTTTATTTGTTTTAAAAATATTTTATTCTTTGATTTAGTCTCTAATTATTTTCTTTGATTTAGTTTTATTGGATTTGGTTCTCAATGTTTTGATTGCTATTTTTTTTTCTTTTAATATTTTTATGATAGAAAATTTTACTTTGTGATTTTTTGCACGCTTGCCTTTTCATAACCCGAAGCGGATTAAAAATTAATTTTTTCTTTCAAATTCATCATTGAACACTAGATTATTGGGCCTTAGGCTTTGTTATTTGTTTCATTTTTTTGTGGGGTTATCCTAATCTTACATCTCATGTAGTGGATTAATCGAGTTGGATTTTTTTTTCTTGATGTTTTTTATATGAAATTGATTTTGTTTTTAATTTCATCATTTAACATTAAATTATTGGCTTTCAAACTTTGTGATTTTCTCCTTTTCTTTCCATGAGTTAACTCTAGTGTGAGTTAGTCAAGTTAATTAGGTTTTTTTAGCATTTGTTTTACTTAACTTCAATCTTTTTGCTAGGTTCTTTTTTTAAAAATCTATATCATGCGTGGTGAGTTAGCTAATTTAACTCGGATTGACTCAATTTGTTTTTAATTTATTTTTTTAAAATTTTATTATTTGATATTAAATTATTGAGTTTTGCAATATTTTTTAATTTTTTTTAGTCAAATTGACTTAAAGTCTAGGGTTATCATCTTTTATACATTCATATTTCACATTAAAAAAATTCTAGTGAAATTATACATTCATATTTCACATTAAAAAATCTCAAATACATTCATATTTGAGATTTTTTTATTAATTTATAAGAAATTATTTTTAATTAGTGAAATTTAGTAGTTAATAATTAAAATTTATTTTGAAGAGTTCAACTTTATAGTTTGGTTCTAAATATTCTAATATCTAAAATTAATATATTTTTATGTAGAATTTAAATGCGTTCAAGGTGTTTCGTAAATGAATTGATTTTTATATGAATTAATCTATTTAATTAATAAAATATTTTCTAAAAATAGATGCAAGTAATAATTTTTGACACCTCCACTTTAATTACACTCAGAATACTTCTTTGCTTAAAATAAAAATGTTTCTTAGCCTTTTTTTGATTATATTTCATAATATCATTATTGTCATATGTTTTACATAATTATTAAAAAAAATAGATATTTTATAAGTAAAATAGGGTGTTGTGATAATATGATACTAGTGTTGGGTGATTTTTTAATGGAATTTTAGAATCATTTTAAGCTAGTGATGTATTTACTCATCCCGTCATCATCTAGAGTGTTTTTTTTTTTTTCAATCTCAGTTAATGATAATTGAAGAATAAATTTATTATTATTCTGTCTTTGCAGCATTGATCGAGCCTTAGATTCTGATTTGTGGACTAGGTTTTTCAAACCCCGGCCGGCAATATATATCTCTCGTTCGTCATCAGTATACAATATTCTCATCCTGCAAAAACCATTGGCATCGGCTATCTATATCCCACCTCAGCTCCACGTCCATGTGAACATGAAAGAGAAGCTCCTTTGTTAATTCAATTTGATATTTACAATGGCCAAACATTTGATTTGAAACGTGTTTTTAAAAAAATTAATTTTTTAATTAAAATTTAATATAATTTGTACGTTTTGAATCGTTTTGATGGGCTAATATCAAAAATAATTTTTAAAAAATAAAAAAATATTATTAACATGCATTTTAGTATAAATAATTATTTAAAAAACAACTATTATAACACTGCGAAACATATTCTAAATCTATTTTTTGCCTAGGTTTTTTATTATTATTATTGAAGCCCACTCTTGTTTAATAAAAGAGTGAAATGGACCCGAATAACTTATGTCCCAAAAGCTTGTCGTTTCTAATATGTTACCGAAGAGTTTTAGAGTATTTTAAATATTTGTTTGAGAATTTTTATTAATTTACAAAAAAAAATATTTCTAATTAGCGAAATTTAATAGTTAATAATTAAAATTTATTTTGGACAAGAAACGACTTTATAGTTTGGTTTTAAACATTTTAAGCTAATATTGATGTATTTAATCTCACATTAAACTAAAAATTAAAAAGAAAGAAAAAACATAGAACAAACAAAAAGCATAATCGCCTCTGTTCTCTTGTTCCACGTGAAGATTAAACCATCTAGATTAGTAAATGCCACACGAAATCGATGAACTGAACAAGATTTTTGAAATCCTCGTTCGATGTCTTTCTACCATCAACACAGCAATAGTCTTGAGCAGCATGCAATAGACTTTTTTCTACAAATTCAGAAGCTGATAGAACAAGAGAACAGAAGCGATTATGCCTTTTGAAAGACCAAATGAGCCAGGACGTGAGCAGCTGACATTGACAGTCGATCGTAAACTCGTTTTAACATTCGAAAACTAAGCATACTCCCTCCAAGGATACCGTACCTCTGCCTAGTTTTTAATTATTTCACAAGACAAACTCCGTAATCAGCACCCAAGTTTTGCAAACAACCTTTTGATTTTTTTCTTATCTGTAAGCATCTTGAATATTCTAATTAAAAAATTATATATAAAATAACACTTCATTAAAAAATTTCCATGAATGGTATGCATGTATGAATATATGGTATGTATGTATGTTTGGACGTGAGCTAGACTTTTTTCTATAAATTCAGAAGCTGATCACTGCAATTATCAATCAAGCTGATTACTTATTATACATAATCTCTCTCTCTCTCTCTTTTCACAGCCCAGAAGAAATCAAGATGGAGGTATTTAACAAAGAGCTAAAAGAAACTGATATCCAATTTCGATTCTCATTCCCATCTCGTTCCTTACGGTATCTAGATTTCGCAGGAGATTTTTTTGTTGATTTGAAAGTCAAAGACAGCAGCGGTCAGCTTCGGGTGATTCGTTGCAGGAAGAGAGATGGAGATTACGACAAGCCAGTGCTTTCTAAAGGCTGGCTTCAATTTGTTGCCGACTATGAACTGAGAGTTGGTGACATGGCTGTTCTTCTTCGCGAGGATGACCATCACCTCGGGTCACAGTTCAGGATTGAAGCAAAGAGAAAAATCATCTTGTTTCGCAAGGAGGTTTGGGGTGACGTGCCTCGAGCTAACTAGTTATTATTTGCATGTTGGAGTGGGCATGTATATATACATGTCCACTCCAACATGATTGTATTGCTGTTCTTGATTGCTTTTTTATCTATGTATTTTGAGATATATTTGCGCTGTACTCAAATCATGTGTTGAGCACCGAATTTTCTGTATGGATTACGAAAAAACACTAGTCCTGCACTCGCTCCATTTTTAGATTTTCTTTATGCTTGGGACGGGACAGATTTAGGTTTAGTTTGATTGACAGATTGAGGGGTCTAGGATTTACGCTTAAAACTCAGACTCAAGTAACAGAATATGAGGCACAATCCAAGCACAGGACAAATTAAGAGCGCGAGGCATAGCTCGTTCTCCCACCTTAACCTAGTTTTTAATTAGTTCATAAATAATTAACGCCTTAATTATGTCACGGTCAAAATAAAAAATAATGAAAATAACTTTTTGTGGAACAACCCTTAGATGTTTTATTGACATGTAATTGATGTTTAACTCTAATTAAAAAAAAATGTGTACATTAATGAACTCAATATTTTATTAATAAAATATAAATAATAATTTAACTAAACTTAATATATTCAACTATCAGGATGAGCCCAAAGCCATCCTTTAGTGGTCCCATAAATTATGATCTTGGATAAGCAACTAGATTCCAAAACGTGTACACATTTTTGTGATAAAGGTGCTGGCTACTAATAAAACCGGATGTGCTATGTTTCTTCAAGAATCCGATTGCAGACAAGGCCGGAACCAGTAATTTTTCCTGTTCTTGGCTATCAAGTAAATATATATAAATTATTTTTTAAGATTAATTATTAACTTATATATAAATTTGTTAAGTTAACAATAAAAATTTAATTTGAATTTAAAGGATATAAAATTAAAAATAAATTACACTATCGAAATTACACCCTTTCATGTTTTGTGGAATAAAATTAATTTATGATCGAATCCGAATTAATATCTTCAACAAGCTCTCGTTCAATGTAAATCATCGTAAAATATGCTAAAAACTCATCTTTCATTTAATTGCGAAACATAATTTTAACATGTTTTATTACTGAAAATACTCGTTTTGTAGTTGCAATCAAAATAAACAAAGTCAAAATAAGATGAATCAACTTGTCAATCAAATGATAGTGCTGTGACTTATTTATTTCAACTAATCCTCGACATAATAAATAAATGGTAAACATATTCTAAAAGATCTTATGATGAATCACATCAATTTAATAATGCTCTATCTGATATCTCAAATAATATATCTCTTGTTCATTGAAATCTTCAGGATAAAATTTCTTAGTAATCTACCAAATAGCATCAACTTTAAATGATTTAAAGTTATCCTTAGGTTCTAAAGTAAAGTTAAGTACAAGGAGTCACTGAATATAAAATTCAATTATTCCAACTAAAAATCTATTGTTGAATTTCATATATCATAATCATAATATTAGTAAATTGTCACCGATTTTTGTTATTAACATAAATGACTTGTAGTTTTTTTATATGAAGCATTCATATATATATATATATATATATATATATATATGTGATATGTCAATCTCTTATTGTGTGCAAATAAATTGCACATATGCAGGGAGAAAATCAAATTTGACATTTCTCAAAGTTCGAAATAATGTTTTATTAATTGAAAAAAATAAGATATAATTAAATTAATTTTCAAGTTCATAAGTAGGACTTCTTCATTTTTTTTTAAGACAATATTTTCTTTTTATATAATAAAAGATAGACTATTCATATCTAAAAAGATATTTGGACATTGTATTGATAATTAAAAACAAAAACAGTCGTCATTAGCGAGCAATTAAAAGGTTGATTGATAAAAATGTTCATACCTTCATTAAAAAAATTGAAAGACAATAAAAATAAAAATAACATATAATAAAAATAATTACACTACAATAAACTCTGGAATAATTTAAGGGATGTTAAAGTTTATTTTTCAATAATTTCTTGTCTAATAATTTAATAAAAAATATGCTATATATCAAAAACCAATTAACATATATATCATAAACACTTAATCAATTTAAGTAAAAATAATTAATAACAGTTTCACTTGAAATCAGTTTCTTTCCAAATTTCATCTCAACTTCCAGCAACTAACCCTCCCGACATCCAAAACCCCATCCTACCAGTACAAGCGTGAATACATGATTTATTTTTTTACTTGGGCTACAGCCCACCTCAGCCTTGTATATCCCTCCGCCCCTGATTGCAGCGTCATTGTCTATATATTTAACACAGCAAAAACCAGTAGATTTTGTCTGTATATTTAAACACAGCAAAACCAGTAGAACAAGAGAACAGAAGCTACTAAAAATACTCTTATGTTTGCAAAATTTAGTCAGGATTCAATTGCATCACACTATAAGATATCAATTGATATTTTAAAAAATGTTTTAAGAATTTCAAAATTAATGTTTTTTTTTTCAAAAAGAATTTTAAAAATGTTCAAGGAATGAAAAATGTTTCTTGAAAAATAAAAATTTCAGAAGCTTTATTTTTTGTTGATAATGCTTAATCATTAAAATACTTGAAAATGTTTAAGACATTAAAAAATTAATTTCTTTTGAAAAAACATGGAAACTCCTTATTCACTATTTGTATTTTTTTGAAAATGGTCAATAATATAAAAATCAATTTTATCTTGAGGTTTTTTATTTATTAAATTTTTTTATTTATTTGAAATAATAATAATAAAATATCTCTTAATTATTTCTTAATTTAATTTTTTTAGAAATTTTGAAAATCACTATTTATTTTCTTAAAAAACTTTAAAAATCACAATGGCTGAGCCCTGAAACTTCTTCTTTTTTTTTTTAAATTTATTTATCAAAACATCTTCAAGAGTTTAAGTTTGTTGGATAGATATTTTTTTTTTTATTTCTTTGAATCTTCAAAAAAACTAATGGCAAAGCATTTTCAGATTTTCTAAAAAATTAAATAAAAATTGAATCACTTTGATTGTTTTTCTGATCATTGTTTTTTGAAATTTCCACGTGAAACTTTCTTAGGGTCAAATTTTAATAAGCAGGAACCTTATAAATAACAATATGTTTGATGACTTTTTTTTTTTTAATGTAGTAGTGATTGTTTTTTGGTTTCAAAAATATTAAAGTAATATTTTTTTTATTTTTTTAAAAATTAATTTTGATATTAGTATATTAAAATAATAATAAAAGCATTAATTTTTTTGTTTTGAATTTTTATGAAACACTATTCGGCGCCACCTTAAAGATAGATACCAAACTTGTCGATTCGGGTCGGTTTAAACCGAACAGGCAATTGATCTAGCAGGCATGTCAGACTGCATGCATGTACCCCAGTAGCATCACTTGTATCAATGCGGTCATTTATCAATAACGGGACTCCATGGGAACGACAGTCTGCAAGACAAGCTCTTTCTGTTTCCAAAAACTCCGGTGTCCCCCCTGTGAAGGAAAATCTTCGAGATTAACAAAATTACATTGCTATGCAATTGCAAATTATGTGTCCATGCAGAGATCAAGCTGTAAGCAATACTCCACCCATATTCATGGCGACCTTTATTCATTTGCAAAGCGGTTTTACAGCCCCTATTGATCAACTGCAAAAGGGTGAATTTACGTAGAGCAAAAACATGCTTTAGACACTTGAACTAGAGACCCATTATGAAATGCTCACGTTCATGGAAGTTCAAGAAATGAAAACAGAGAGAGCTCCGAGGGAAGTCGAGAAACTACAGGTGAGTAACAGTAAATTGCGAGTCAAAACATCATAACTCTCTCCCAAGGGTGAATGGTAAGAGAATAGCGCCGTTCTTAACATCCAATGGAACACAACACATGCATCTGAGCGTACGTCACAAACAGGCTTATTCGACTTAATTTGTGTTTCCAAAGGCAAATCTTGCATTTATTGACCAAGCTTGCTGAGTTTAAATGAATAAATAAATACATAAATTGATGTTTTAATTAACTCGTTATGAACTCAATCTTCTTGACAGCACAAACCGGTCATGATACTCCCGAGTCACCAAGAACTCGAAGTTGGTTGTTGTCTAGGAACCAAAGCCACAAGTGCATTGGTACCAAGTATTTGTAAGCAGTGTATCCTCAGAGATTGCAGAGTTCACAAGTTGAAAAGGTAAAAAGGGGTCATGGAGGATCTGAGAGTGTTTCTTCTATATTTATAATTCTTGCTGTGTCGGTGGCACTTTCCTGTTTAAATCTCCTCATGGTTGCCCCACCCCTGACTGGTCTATTTTGGGCAAGCACTACGCAATGCAACCTTGTCATCTGGCTTGAGCTTAGACTGCAGTCCTGGACTCAAGGTTTGTGCATTCTATGTGTACTAATCGTTTTATTCTGTTCTCAGCTTGATCGGCCTGACTCCCAGATCACTACAACCAGGACTTTGCCCAGAAGCTGCTAATCGTTTACAAGAAATGGAGCACAAATACGAAGACAGGAGGCAAGAAAGATAGAGTTTTGACCGAACAGGTTGCACACAAAAACCTAATTCCTAGTTTTATTTCTGAAATACAAAATCTAATAAGCATTTCTGTCTCTCTCAGAGGTTTATAAGCCTTTAAATAGATCTAAAACTGATTTTAACAAGGAAGAAAAATTATAATCCCTAAACTAAAAAAAAAAACTAACATAAAATATATATAAAATAATAAATTCAGAAAAATCATTGAAAAATAACAAAAACAACTCAAATAGCATCCATAGGCATGATTTGGGGGTTTTCTAGAGAGGGCTAGATCAAGCGTGTTAATCTCTTTGTGAAAATAGGCCTCGGGAATTAATTGAAAATACCTGAATCCGATTCAATAATCGAATGTTTGAAAGTTATGACCTTTTATTATTAGGTTGTTGGTCTGGTATGATCGGTCTTTTCTTGAGCATAAGTTCATCCCGCTGGTTCATAAATATATATATTACACTACCCGAATAATTAATTGGTGGCATATCCTTATTTAGCTAATCAAAACCTTCACTTTCTTCTAACCCGACTACATTATATATGCTAATTGCAATATCAAGTGGTCCGCTTGACAGTGCTGCTTAACTAAGTCCAGGGCAGATAGAGAAGCTTTGCTATTGATTTTAATTAATTTAATTTCCATTATTGTATCTCGAAACAAAAAAATAGAAAAGAAAAATTTATAAGAAATATATTGTATTTTAACAAAAAAATAAAAATGATGAAGAGGTGTAGATTTTAATTTTCTGAGCAAATATTTTCTACTATCCACCGGAGAATGCTCTTGGCCAGAGCCAATTGCACCTCCCCAGTCCCTTCATGATCACCTCCTAGAGGTTGCCAATCTGTTGCCGGACATCCCACATCCAAATTGAGAGTTTAGAGGCTGCTTTCTAACACCTCAATTCACTCATTGTGGGATGCCATTAATCGGAGCTCTCTCAATGAAAGCACCATTTTGGGTTCTTGAACAAGAAGTGATAGGAAACACTTGGTTTATGTCGTGCTGCTGAATGCTCAACGTTCTCTAGCCTTTTATATCGTTGACAGATAAAAATAGTTTCAAAAAATACAGAATGGGTCAGTAAATTTCTAATATAAATACAGAATGGGTGCTCTGTTGATTCAGTAAATTTCTAATATATTATATATGAATGTAATAATATCATTTGATTTGATTTGATGGGTGTTCTGATGTAAAGTAAAAATTTGCAAGCAATTAAAGCAAAATGAAAAAACCAACTAAATTATAGGAGATCAATATAATTTTCATTTATTTCCTTGAAGATGAATGCGAGTAGCTTGAGATTAACTATAGCTAAAATTCATTAGTATTTCACTATATCACGGGTTATTATTTATTATGAATGAATCATTGTAGATTATACTTTGCGCATACATATCGCTTGGCTGGTTTTTATGTGAAAAATATTATTATTATTGTTATAATTAATAAAATAATTAATAAATTTAAAAAAAATATTATTATTAATATTGAAAACATATTATTATTTATATTCTAATTTTTTATGATATTTTTTTATAAAAATAAAAAGTAAGCCCTTGACATAGTTTTATTAAAAATATTCAATAATTCTAAGTATTAATATACAAAATATTATAATTGTGCTGAAATATATATATTTTTTATAATACAAAGTATTCATATAAAAAATATTATTATTTATGTTCTCAATATTATTATTTTTCTTAGAATACAAAGTATTCATCTTAAAAATATTATTATTTTTGTTATAATATTATTATTTTTATAATAATTCAAAGTTTTAATATAAAAAAATATTATTATTTGTGTTCTAAATATTCTTAGAATTAAAAATAGTATTATTTGTGTTATGATTATTATTATTTTTACTATAATCAAAAGTATTAATATTAAAAATATTATTTTTTGTGTTATAAATATTATTATTTTTATAATAATCAATATTATTAATAAAATAATTACTAAATTAGAAAAAATTATTCTTAATATTGAAAAACAACTAAAGATTTGATATAAAAGGTAAAATTAAAAATTATTATTACTATTATTATTATCATCATTATCATCATCATCATCATTAATAAATTTTAAAAAAATTGTTATTACTATCGAAAAAAACCATGCGGGGACACGTGGTGCTTGAGCTTCTGCTTGGAGGCTGGGCACACCCCCTGCGCACACGTGGCACTTGGGTTATATTTCAGTGCTGGGCACATCCCAGCGCACACGTGACGCTTGGGCTCTTGCCTTAGTGCTTGGGCTGCCTGCCTTTGCGTTGGGCACCCTCCAGCGCACATGTGGCGCTTGGGCAGCGTTGGGTGAGCCATGATCGCGCCGCATTGGGCACAAATGGCGCTGAGGTCATTTCCTATGGACTCAAGGGGAATGGGTCAGACGTCAAGACCCATGATCAATGAGTCTAGCGTAAGGATCAATTCTATTAGATAATTCATCAAAACTCAACGTTCGTGAGTCCTGGGATTCTAAATATTATTTTGTTTTAGAAATATTATTATTTTTGTTATAATTAATATTATTAATAAAATAATTTATAAATTTAAAAGAAAATATAATTATTTATCTTATCAATTTTTATGGTAATATTTTATAAAAATAAAAAGTGAGCCCGCGGCGTAGTATTATTAAAAATATTCAATAATTCTAAGTATTAATATAAAAAATATTATAATTTGCGTTGTCAATATTATTATTTTTATAATAATTCAAAGTTTTAAGATAAAAAATATTATCATTTTTGTTCTAAATATTCTTGAATTAAAAATAGTATTATTTGTGTTATGAATATTATTATTTTTACTATAATGAAAAGTATTAATATTAAAAATATTACTTTTGTGTTATAAATATTATTATTTTTTATAATAATCAATATTATTAATAAAATAATTACTAAATTAGAAAAGAATTATTTTTAATATTAAAAAACAACCAAAAATTTCATTTGAAAGGTATAATAAAAATTACTATTAGTATTATTATTATCATTATTAATAAATTTTAAAAAATTATTATTACTATCGAAGAAAAATCATGTGGGGACACGTGACACTTGAGCTCCTTCTTCGAGGTTGGGCACACCCCCAACACACACGCGGCGCTTCGGCTGTGCCTCAGTGCTGGGCACCCCCTATCGCACTCGTGGCGCTTGGGTTGCGCTGGGTGAGCCATGATTGCGCCGCATTGGGGACAAGTGGCGCTTGGGTCATGGCTTTGGACTCATGGGGAATGGGTAGGGCGTTAGAACCCATGATCAATGGGTTTAGCGTAAAGACCCAATTCTATTGGGTCCTTCATCAAGACTCAATATTCCTGGGTCCTAAAATTCTAAATATTATTTTTTTTTTAAATTATTTTTATTTTTATTATAATTAATATTATTAATAAAATAATTTATAAATTTGAAAGAAAATATTATTATTTATCTTATAATTTTTTTTTGTTTTTTTATAAAAATAAAAAGTGAGCCTGTAGTGTAGTATTATTAAAAATATTCAACAATTCTAAGTATTCATATAAAAAATATTATAATTTGCTTTGCCAATATTATTATTTTCTTAGAATACAAAGTATTCATCTCAAAGATATTATTATTTTTGTTAAAATATTATTATTTTTATAATAATTCAAAGTTTTAATATAAAAAATATTATTATTTGTGTTCTAAATATTATTGGAATGAAAAATAATATTATTTGTGTTATGAATCGCATCCAGGTCTAACTTGGGGTTGAGTGTGAATGCGTCAAAATAGAGTTGGACACGGTTGCGTTCAAACTCAACATGGGGTTGGATCTGGATGCTATGCCTCAGTCCCAGACACATTCCAACGCACACGTGGCACTTGCGCTCCTCCCTTGATTGTGGGCACACCTCTGTATACACTTGGCGCTGAGCTATTAACTAAGTGCTGGGCCTACCCCCTGCGCACACGTGGCGTTTGGGATCTTACCTTAGTGCTGGGTACACGTGGCGCTTGGGCACACTCTAGCACACACGAAGCACTTGGGCTTGTCTCAGTGTTGGGCTCACCCTTGCGCACATGTGGTGCTTGGGCTCCTGCCTCTGTGTTGGGCTCATCCCTGTGCACACGTGACATTTGGGCATGCCAAGACCAAACTATTCTTGGTCCCCGCATGCTGTAGAACCCAAAATAGCATTGAGTCATTGGTTGGCAGGGCCCAAAATAAACTTGGGTCCTGCATGTGTAGGGCCTAAATAGACTTGGGTCATGCCATTGTCAGGACCTAATTTTTTTATGAAAATAAAAGGTAAGCCCGCGGCATAGCGCGAGTCACCTAACTAGTAATAATTAAATGAGTTGGTATTTCAAATTTCAATTGTGTAAATTATAAAATTATAAATTTGTACAAACAGACGTGCATATATATATATATATATATATATATATTAAAGGGACATAATTGTCTTTAAAAATAAAAAACTATATATATATAAAGAACCTAAAAGGACCAAACTTAAATGGGGTTTGGATCATGAGACACCTTAAGACCTGCATTAGAGTTTTGTATTTTAAAAACAATTATGTCCCATATATATATCATTGGATACTAGGTTATTGGGTCTTAAACTTTGATATTTGTTTTATTTTTTTATGGGATTATCCTGATTTTCATTCCATGGATTAATCGAGTTAACATAAATTGATTTTTTTTTAATTTTATTATTTAATATTAAATTATTGGCCTTTAAACTTTGTGATTTTTTTACTTTTCTTTATATGGGTTAACCCAAGTGCAAGTAAGTCGATTTAACTTAGTTTTATTTTTTAATTTTTTAATTTAACTTCAATCTTTGTTCTTGGTTTTTTTTTAAAGAAAATCAATATCATGGGTGGCAATTTTTTTTTCATTTTTTATGGGTTATTTTAATTTTATATCACGAGTCATATATTAATCAAATTAAGCTGAGTTGACACATGCTATCATCTCTCATATAGTCGTTCTTATTTCACATTAAGAAAAATCTAGCCCGGTTGCCTTGGACGACTAGCCACCAATGTAGTTTACCCTATATGGAATCTTCGCTTGATTGCGCAAGCGGTGACACTACTTTCTTCTTCTTATAATTATAATTATAATTATAATTCTCTTGTCGGCCGAGCTACAAAAAGTATTTGACAAAAAGTTGTAAACGCTACTGTCTTCTTCTTATTATTATAATCATAGTAAAACTCGAGTAATGAGTACACATTGATCACTTCATATCTTATCCGTTCAACAAAGTTCTTTTCTCCATTGGCAAAAAAAAAAGAAAAAAAACTGAAAAAAGAAAAAAAACTGTCCTTGTCTGTCCGAAAGAAAATCACATGACCTCGGAGCATCAATGGTGTTGCCGCCCGCCACACCAACGATATCGTTCAATTCTAGGCTGCTTTATCAAGCAGTTCAAGCGTATGATCCTATTGGGCCATTTGAAGCTTCTTTTCAGTAATGTCAAAACCGTCAACTAGACGATTCGTGCTGCAGACATCGAACGTAATTCGTTGGTATATAATATAAAATTGCTTAATCAAACAAAAAACATGCCGAAAACTTCAGATTTTGCAAGACGTAGCGCTCTCTCTCTAGATACCGTAGTGCTAAGCTGTGAAAGCCTAAAAAAATAGTAATAATAAATAGAATAATATAATCAATTATGTTTTTTATTATGCATTTTTTATTAATTAAGGGTGTAATAATTAATAATGGTTATATTAGTAATTGCTTAATAATAATAATAATAATTTCAAAAATAAAAAAAATAAAACTCTATAGCGACTTACACTTTATTTTATGATCAAAACATATATCAACAGAGTGAGAAAGATAAAGATAAATAAAGAGATTTGATCTAGAAAAAAATCTTTATTTTTTTTTTTTTTATCAATTTAAGGTGTATGTTCTCTACCCTTACATTTTAATTGAGTTTTTTCATGCATATTAGGTTTATTGAGAAAGGTTTAAGAAATTGATTTTTTATAATTTTTGAATTTTAATCACTTTTAGGAGTGAATGTTATGCATATGAAGTTTTAGATTGATAAGTGTTATTGGAAGTGATTTTATAAATTTGTGATAGATTAGTTTGAAGTAATGATGAAATTAAAAAATTAACAAAAAAAAAGAAGATAATGAGTTGGTAACTTTAGGCTATAAGAAATTGATCTTTCACCGAGTGTTATAGTTGGAATGATATTTAATTATCGTATGTCATGATTTCTATGATTTGATAAGTCATTTAATCAAATTAAAGTTATGGATTAAGAATTATAATTGTTAAAAGTTTTTCGCTTGAATTTATAATTTTTTTTATTATTATTAAAGTCCACTTTCATTTAATTAAAGAGTGCAATTCACCTGAATGACTTGCGTCCCAACAATTTTTCTTGTTCTTTTTCTTCCTCATATGTAAATGACTTCAATATCCATTTCTTTTTCTTCTCTTCTCTTATCAACTTCTTCTCTTCTTTTCCATGATAAGATATGTATTATTCTCCTTTTTTTTTCTCAGTTTTTTTAATTAATACACTTTACGAATTTTTTATATCTCTTCTTAGCTTCACTTGCAACCACATGAAGGTAATACTTTTCTTTTTTTCTTCTTTTTTCATGTTTTTTTTCACTATATATGTTTTTAATAATTGTATGAATATTGTTGTAGGATTTTTTTATATGATTTTTTTCTTCTTTTTTTCCAAGTGTTTTGAGTATTATAGAGTGTTGATTTATATTAATTTAATTATTTCATAGTTTTGTAAAATGATTTTTTTAAATATTTTTAAATAATTATCGATGGAATTACAAAATGTATTTTTCCGAGGGAAATACCGATGAAATGGAGCGAATAATTTTTTTTACGCTCCTTTTTTCGTCAGTAAATTTATCGATAATAATAATTTTTTATTATCAATGAACTTACTAACGGACAAAAAATTATCGATGAAAGATTCACCGACAAAGCATTTCCGTTAGTAATTTCATTGGTAAATCTAAAGACTGCGGTAATGTATGTTTTACATAATTATTTTTGGCATTTAATTATTAAAAAAATAGATATTTTATAAGTAAAACAAGGTATTGTAATAACACAGTTCTAGTGTTGGGTAATTTTTAATAAAATTTTACTACCATCTGAACTTCTAAACTAGAGGTGACATATTTAAACTTTGATTAAACTAGAAATTAGTAACAATGTCTTTCTACCATCAACACAGCAAAAGTCAAGAGCAGCATGCACTAGACTTTTTTTCTATAAATTCAGAAGCTGACAGAACAACAGAACAGAAGCATAATTTATGCTTTTTGAAAGACCATATGAGCTGGACGTGAGCAGCGAAAACCAGCACTTGATAAAGATAGTTCTTCATCTTGCACACCGGCCGCTCCAAGTACACAGAAATACTCGTAAAGCACCTAGCTCTACCTAGTTTTTAACTAGTTCATATAAGTCAAACTCAAAAATCATGAAAATAGTTTTTTATTTTGTGACTTTTCGATTCTCATTAAAAAATTATATTTAAAATAATACCTCGTTAAAAAAATGAATGCCACACGACATCGATGAACTGAACACGATTTTTTAATTAAATCTTCGTTCGACGTCTTTCAACCATCAGCACAGCAATAGTCCTGAGCCGCTCATGCACTAGACTTTTTTTCTATAAATTCAGAAGCTGCTGATCACTGCAATTATCAATCAAGCTGATTGCTTATACATAATCACGCTCTCTCTCTCTTTTCACAACCCAAAAGAAATCAAAATGGAGCTATTTAACAAAGAGCTAAAAGATACTGATATCCAAGTTCGATTCTCATTCCCATCTCGTTCCTTGCAGTATCTAGATTTCGCAGGAGAATTTTTTGTTGATTTGAAAGTCAAAGACAGCAGCGGTAAGCTTCGGGTGATTCGTTGCAGGAAGAGAGATGGAGATTACAACAAGCCATGGCTTTCTAAAGGCTGGCTTCAATTTGTTGCCGACTATGGACTGAGAGTTGGTGACATGGTTGTTCTTCTTCGTGAGGATGACCATCGCCTCGGGTCACAGTTCAGGATTGAAGCAAAGAGAAAAATCATATTGTTTGGCGAGGAGGCTTGGGGTGATGTGCCACGAGCTAACTAGTTATTATTTGCATGTATATATACATGCACAAGAGAGAGATCCAAGCGTGGTGTGCTTTCTTAAATTCAGGCTATATATGTGCTTCTGTTTGATTGTTTATAGTGATAATTAATTAGCATCGGTCTAGCTAATTAAATGATTGTATTGCTGTATATATACAATCAAGAACAGCAATACAATCATCTAATTAGCTAGACCGATGCTAATTAATTATCACTATAAACAATCAAACAGAAGCATTGCTGTTCTTGATTGCTTTTATATATATATATATATATATATATATATATATATATATATATATATATATATATATATATATTTTTGAGATATATTTGCGCTGTCCTCAAATCATGTTTTCAAAAATAGAAAAGAAAACACTCCTACACTCACTCCATTTTTAGATTTTCTTTATGCTTGAGACGGGACAGATTTATGTTTAGTTTGATTGAAAGAATGAGTAGTCTACGCTCAAAGTTCACACTCGAGTGACAGAACATGAAGCATAGTTAAGCAGAGTTTTTAAACCTTAACAGGTGATCAATTCAATTAAAGGCTCAGATCACGAGTGTTATTCATATTATCAGATTTTAATTAGATTACTGGGTTAATTTTAATTTTTTATATAAATTAAAATGACATTATTTTGGATAAAAATAAATAAATAATCAACAAGTCGTAACCAGATTTTTAATTAAGTTAATCCGTTAGATCACTTAGATTTTTAATTTTTTTTAAACTTAGTACAGTTTCAGTCATAAATTAACCAGATTCTAAATTAACCTCCTAAACCAAACCAAATTTAAAACTATGAGTCCAAGCACAATACAAAGAGCAGGAGGCATCATAGCTCGAGCCTAAAAACTAACAAGCCAGGGTCTTCTCCCGGGGTCACCAAGCTGCCTAGACCTAGGTGAGACTATATGGCCCAATACTCTACTATACCTAGGTGGGGATACATGAATCTGAAGGATCTGAGATGGGGAGAGATGACTTCTAACTTCTAAGAAACACAATTGACCCCGCTGGGCCACAAACCTTGAACTTTATAATGGATCTGAGACCTACAAAGGCAATGAGGCCGAGCATCTAGACAAACATATTCCGTATACACCAAATGCCGAACATGAGAAGCTCGACCTTAAAGATATCCCACTTACTCTGTTCAATTGCCATTCAATATTAAATGCTCTCATATTTTTTTTTTTTGTCATAAGTGGACCTGTGAAACAACGGTTAGATGAGTTTATGCCTGGTGGATGACCTTTTCATCGTTTTACCTTTGTCTTCATGCAAGTTAGAGTGGTTTCTGATATATTCATGAATGAACCCTGAGGTAAGCAGAAGTACAATTGTAATATTTTTTTTTCCAGTATTCTTATCTTGTACTTTCTACAAACACAAATAATAATACAAACTCAAACACACAACACAACTTCTAAAGCTTCATTTCTCTCGCAACTTTACTAACTTAAGTAAGCGTTAGATGTTCCTCTGAATCCAATAAAAATCCAATAAGGGAGTTCTTTTACATGTTTTCATGATTCCCAGCTATTATCAGCACACCAAGACCATTACTAACTTTGAAAAGAATGATCTTTTAGGGAACGTCATGAAAAAAAGCCAGTTGTATTCCCTTCTCTTTTATGTATTTTCCAATTCTTTCCATTATTGATAATCCAAAACCAATATTATTAAACTCGGCTTAACCTAGGGGTCATCCGTTGACCCCTAGGTTAATAACGGAACTCCAAGGGAACGACAGTCTGCAAGACAAGCTCTTTCTGTTTCCAAAAATTCCAGTGTTTAAGCATCCTTCTCCTTGTTAAGGAAAATTTAGATTAACAAAATTATATTACTATGCAATTGCAAATTATGTGTCCATGCAGAGATCCAAGCTGTAAGCAATACTCCACTCATATTCATGGCGACCTATATTCAGACGCAAAGCAACCTCTTCAACATGTAGAAAGTGAAAGCATTACAGTTCGTATTGTGCCCAAGAAGCGTAGTGTGATGGCAAAAGACTTGAGATCTGCACAGCAAGTCTTGAGTTCGAGTTAAGGCGTGCATCTCTTGTAAAAGTTTGGAACAGCCGGGGTTTTACTCGCTCACTTGGACCCATAAAGTATGTTTTCCGGAGGTAGGGTTTTCTCGAATCCAAAAAAAATAAAAAAAATAAAAAAATTACAGCCCCTGTTGATCGACTGGAAAAGGGTGAATTTACGTAGACCAAAAAAATGCTTTAGACACCTGAACTAGAGATCCATTGTGAAATGCTCACGTTCATGGAAGTTCAAGAAATGTACAACGTGCCAACGTCTTAATTTGCTATAAGGAAATGAAAACAGAGAGAGCTCTGAGGGAAGTCGAGAAACTCCAGATGTGTAACAGTAGATTGCGAGTCAAAACATTATAACTCTCTCTCAAGGTGAATGGTAAGAGATTAATAGCGTCGTTCTTAACATCCAATGGAACACCAACACATGCATCTGAGCTCACAAACAGGCTTATTCGACTTAATTTGTGTTTCCATAGGCAAATCTTGCATTTAATGACAAAGCTTGTTGAGTTCAAACGAATAAATAAAACATAAATTGATGTTTTAACTCGTTATGAACTGAATCCTGTCAGCACAAACCAACCATGATACTCCCGAGTCACCAACAACTCGAAGTTGTCTAGGAACAAAAGCCACAAGTGCATTGGTACTAAGTTTTTGTAAGCAGTGTATCCTCAGAGATTGCAGAGTTCAGAAGTTGAAAAGGTAAAAAGGGGTCATGGAGGATCTGAGAGTGTTTCTATATTTTTTAATTCTTGCTGTGTCAGTGGCACTTTCCTGTTTAAATCTCCTAGAGGGCTTGGTTCAAACATTGAAGACGCACAGAAACAAATTGTTATAATATTTAGAATTTAAAGAAAATGAATTAATAGGGTTAAAATTTTCATACGCTAGATACGCGGTTATCCCACCCCTGACTGGTCTATTTTGGGCAAGCACTACGCAGTGCAACCTTGTCATCTGGCTTCAAACCATGATCTCCACTTTTTGATATGGACCAAATAGTGATGGGTCGCACACCTCAACCAGCCCTTTCTAAGTCTCCGCCCGTAACTTCAACTGTTGATCAAAATAATTTTGCAAGGCCGAAGGAGATTTCTGTGTCACCTGACTTGAGCTTAGACTGCAGTCCTGACTCAAGGTTTGTGCATTCTATGTGTACTAATCTTTCGCGCAGTTTTATTCTGTTTTCAGCTTGATCCGCCTGACTCCCAGATCACTACATCCAGGACTTCGCCCAGAAGCTGCTAATCGTTTACAAGAAATGAAGCACAAATACGAAGACAAGAGGCAAGAAAGACAGAGTTTTGACTGAGCAGGGCTGCACATAAAAACCTATTTCCTAGTTTTATTACAATCTAGTTCCGTCTTTTTAAGAGATTTACAAGTTTTTAAATAGATCTGAAATTGATTTTGACAAGGAAGAAAAATTATAATCCTTAAACAAAAAGAAAAACTAACATACAATATAAAAATAATAATAAATCCAGAAAATTCAATGAAAAATAACAAAAATTACTCTAGCATCCATAAGGCTTGATTTGGAGGTTCTGGCTAGAGCAAGCGAGTTGATCTCTTTGCAAAAATAAACCCTGGGAATCACCTAAAAATATCTGAGCCCGATCCAATATATAGTTAAACTAAAAGTTGTGATATTTTGTAACTAAGTTTTTGATCTAGCATGATTGAGCTTTCTCTTCGACGTAGCTTTACCCCACTGGGTCCATACATACATATACTACGCTACCTGGATAATTCATTGGTGGCATATCCTTGTTTGGCTAATCAAAGCCTTCACTTTCTTCTTACCTAACTACATTGTATATGTGCTAATTACAATATCAAGTGGCCTGCTTGACAAGGGTGCTGAACTAGGTCCAGGGAAGATAGGGAAGCTTTGCTATTGATTTTAATTAATTTAATCTCCATTATTATATCTCAAAACTAAAAAAAAAAAATAGAAAAGAAGAGTTTATAAGAAATATATCATATTTTAACCAAAAAAATAATGATGAAGAGGTGTAGATTTTAATTTTCTGTGCAAATATTTTCAACTATCCAGGGGAGAATGCTCTTGGCCAGAGCCAGTGCTTCCATTGCACCTCACCGGTCCCTCCATGATCACCTCCTAGAGGTTGCCAATCTGTTGCCGGACATCCCACATCCAAATTGAGAGTTTACAGGCTGCTTTCTAACACCTCAATTCACATCAAAATAATTAAATTAATTTTTTATTAGCATATTAAAATAATATAAAAATATCAAAAATATTAATTTTAAATAAAAAATTTAAAAATTATTTTTTAAAAAAATACAAAGATGAGTCTACATATTTTCTAGCCTTTTATACTGTTGAGTGTTGAAATATAAAAATAGTTTGAAAAGAATACAGAATGAGTGCTCTGTTGATCCAGTAAATTTCTAATATATATTATATATGAATTAATGTAATAATATCATTTTACATGATTGATGGTGTTCTGTTGATTTAGGCTCCGTTTATTTGCAGGAAAGTTGTTTCTTTTTGGAAAGTGAATTCCGGGAAAAGCGAATTCCTGGAAAGTGAATTCCGGAAAAGTATTTTCCGATGTTTGGTAGTGTTATGAAAAATGAACTAGAAAACACTTTTCAGTGTTTGGTTATGTTATGGAAAATGAACTGGAAAATAATTTATTAATGAATTAATTTTTTTTTCAAGTTTATCTAATATATATAAAATATTCAATCACTTACAATAAAAAAATGAAATCTAAAAAGTATAATGATGAATTTTTTTTATTATATCTTATATTCATACATAGCGTACTTTATAAAATATAATTATA
>Ga0325404_1000919_pt1 | contig 30199 bp, 16 predicted proteins | sample PopdelMetagenome_18_FD_205664 | JGI IMG/M metagenome (GOLD analysis project Ga0325404, IMG submission 205664) | Populus deltoides microbial communities from Bellville, Georgia, United States - Xylem-Control-R1 | ecosystem: Host-associated > Plants > Phyllosphere > Stem > Wood/Secondary xylem...
AAAGACCAACGAATAGAACCTCGACCTAGAAAAAATAATCAAACAACAATGCAGCTTACCTTAGGTAGGGTGCACTGGGGGTGATGTGTCTTCCCCTTGCACAACCAGTCCCTTACTCAGACTCTCGTAGACTATAGGTTCCTAGTGACCATAATACTAGATGGCGACTCCAAAGAACCAAGCAAAACCACAAATAATAAAAAAAAAATCGTCAGCGGACGCCGCGCGGATTTTGACGTGCGACACTTTATATTGTTGTTGTAGGACAATACTTGAGGCATGAAAAGTAGAGAATGTTTTCTCTAACATTTGATTTTCTGTGATATTTTTACCATATAATTTCATCTATGAGGTAGTTTTAAAAAGAGTAGAATTATATTCATTAACTGATTTAAAATCTTGCAACCTTAGATGCAACCAATCATAACGAGTTTGAGGGAGTATAGTAAACTTTTAGTTGCCATATCTTCCCTTTAAAATTTTCCACAAAACAAGAGGATCTTTTACCGTGAGATATTCAACTTTTAATCCTTCATGAAAATGGTGGCAAATGAAAATCATTGCTTTTGTGTGATCCTGCAAATATACGTTATTTTCTTCTTTGATGGTCTCTTCAAGATTCATAGCTTCTAGATGAATCTTAGCATCAAAGATCCATGACAAAAAATTATTCTTAGATATATCAAGAGCAGTAAATTCATGTTTCATCATATTCAACATTATTTTTTTAAAAAAGAAACAATTTATTAAATAAAATCATGAATATAAAAGAAAAAAAATCAATCTTTTAATACTACTATTCAGTTCTTTAGAAATACTTGTTCTTCAAGAACTGTATTTAATTTATTTAATTCTTTAGAAACTTACTATACTAGTTCTTTAGGAACTTTAAATCTTGATGAATAAAAAGGAAAGAAATTTGTCAAAATAAGTTACAAAGCCAAATGTATTCCATAAAGTATGAATAATAATGAAAAGAGAAAAAATATTGAAATTAATACAAGCCACGTAACATAAGAGTTCATGTGTGCCAAGATTTCAATATAAATTAAGTAAAGTGATTGTGCTAATAATGTGTTAAAAAAAAATAAAGAACTAGTAAAAACATACATATTCAGAATAAAACTTAAAAGAGAAGTTCATATATTGTCTTGTATATTTTTCTCAATGCTTAGAATACAAGACAAATAGTTTATTTATAGAAAAAGAAAACTCAGTGTCATAGAAAACCAGAAGACAAAATCCAAAAGTTATGAAATCTAAGAGATTCCAATGGATATTCAATATATATAATTATAAATTTTATAACAAGTTAGATAATTTTATAATTGAGAGTTTTTTACATGTTTTAAAAATAAAAAATAAAAAATGTTATCTCTATAGACATGTCTTTTTTGTACCTCCTGTTTTAAAAATATATAAATTCACTCTAAAATTATTATAAAAATAAATTTATTTTTATATCTTTATCTTTATCTTTTCAATCAAATATTTTTTTATCTCTATAATTTTCAATCTTTATGTACTAAAATACTATCCAAACCATAGTTTTGAAACCCGACTCGGCAGTTGACCCATTCTAATGATCGGGTCACAGGACAGATGGGTTGACCCGGATTGATCCGGGTCAACCCGAAAAAAATCAAATAAAAAAATTGTTTTTAAACTCATGTCAACATTTAGTTGTTTCTTTGAAGAACTCTTTTTAGGCATACTGAATCAAACTGAAAGTTTGATACCACTTGTTTAACTAGAATCCAAGAACAACAAAAGCACCAAGCTTCAAACACCCAATTCAATTGCCAACAAAATATACATTAATAATTTACAGATTACTCGTGTTTTAAAAGACCTATTGATATAAGTCAGCCAACTGGAGAATAGCAGAGGAGCAAACAAATAATAGCTAAATACAATGGAACATCTAGCTTAAAATCAATAAGCTGAATTCTCACATTTTCAGCCACGAAATGCAACAAATAGTTCAAAATTGAGAATTTCTTCGAATGCCATTTTCTTCATTATTCAGTAGCAGGAAAAAAATGAAGATTTTCAATTGAAACTCAGGAGCTTGTTTGATTTTTTATTGTTTACCACAAAAAAGGTGTAAATTTATTTTTAATGTTTAATTATTTTTTACAAAAATTTGTCAAATTAACCAAATTCGTTCTCTATAGCAAGAGAGATTAATTTTTCTGAGCTGAATTCATCATTTGCATAAAAATAAATTCAGTTTTGCTACGTTTCCAGGAAAGCAAACACAAACAAGTTGGGAATTTTTATTTTTATTTTAGGTTTTTTTAGCATGAAAATCAAATAGAAAGTAGTAATTAAGAAAGAAATATGAGAGTTAAAATATATAAGAGAAGAACTAACCTCTGGTAGCAATTTGTAGAAGGATAATAGATTGGAGACGGACAGTCAGGGAGGCAAAGAGACAAGGACTAAAACTCTTTAGTTAACGGGAAGATTAAAGAATCAAACGAGATCAATAATGTCCTGCCATGTAAGGTTGCCGATAAGGGTAAAACCCATTGATGGAGGGGACACCGTGTTTGGGGTGGAGGGGTATTACGGGCACAGTAGCTATGCGATTGAAATTGTTTTTTCTTTAATTAGGTTTTTTCTTGTCTACAATTCTGCATCGTTCATCTTCATTGTTTTAGCCTTTTAAAAGGCTAAAATGATGTCGTGTCACGGTTATATGTGTGTGTGTGTGTATATATATATATATATAAAGAGATCAGGTCTCATCCGGGTTTGCTAAGGTCAACTGGGTTTTGCCGGGCCAACTCCCCAACGAGTTTTTATTTAAACTCGAACTGGTTCCATACCTGAATCGATCGAGTCCTAGGTCAATCCACCATACCGATCTGATTTTTAAAACTATTATCCAAACAATACCATTGCAAAAATGAAAAAGAAGGCAGGTTCAAAGTAATTTCTTAAAATAAATAAATAAAAATTAAACATATCTGGGAACTTCTGTTTCCAACACAATTGAGGAATAGTTGTGGGGTCCACCAATATAAAATCTGTCCCCCAATATTCCACAAAAAAGTATAAAAAGCATCACCAAAATTTTAGCCCATTGTTTTCTTCTATCTATCAATTTTTCTTTCTCTAACGAAGAAAATCGAAAAGAGAAAGCAGAGAAAGATGCAGATCTTTGTTAAGACCTTGACTGGTAAAACCATCACTCTTGAGGTTGAGAGCAGTGACACCATTGACAACGTCAAAGCCAAGATTCAGGTAGACTTCTTCTTCTTTTCTTTTTTTTGGGCTCTAGTTTTAATTGATTCCTTTGTGTTTCTTCATAATCCTTTTTTTTATATATATATATGGGTCCTTTTGTTTTAATATATAGTATTATAATTTGTTTCCTGGGAAAAACTATATTTGGTTGTGGGTTTGGTTTGTCTTTCCATATAGAGAAAAGGAGGGCTTTTTTACTTGCAATAGTCATCGTATATTTGAATGTTGTTGATTGAGGAGTTCGTAGCAAAGAGTGTCTCAAATTAGTTAGGTTGTAATGGAAATTAGCTTTGGGAAAGCCTGTAACATTGAAGTTCAGCTCAGAATTTTCAATAGGAATGAACTATTACGAGTTTATTCATGATTTTCTTGTCATGGCTTGACATGAATCTTTGATTATTTTTTTGTTTGGTTTTTGGAGCTCTTTTTCCAAATCGAAATGGTTTCCCTGTGAGATTTGGATATTTAGGTTTATATTTTTATTTTTTTTCGGGAGTTGATGAATTTGTGCTTAACTATTGGTGATGTGTATTGTTCAGGACAAGGAAGGCATCCCTCCAGACCAGCAGAGGTTGATTTTCGCTGGTAAGCAATTGGAAGATGGCCGGACTCTTGCTGATTATAACATTCAGAAGGAGTCAACACTTCACTTGGTTTTGAGGCTTAGAGGAGGAACTATGATTAAAGTCAAGACTCTCACTGGAAAAGAAATTGAGATTGACATTGAACCTACTGATACAATTGACCGTATAAAGGAACGTGTTGAGGAGAAGGAAGGAATTCCTCCTGTGCAACAAAGGTAACTATTGTGATCTCATTCTGTTTTTATCTGGACAGTCAAGCTTAGAAAGGAGGGATGCTCTTGCATAAGTACTTTGAACATGTTTTAAATAATTGGCAGTTCGTTATCTGTTTGTCTATTATCTTTCTTGTTGCATGTATTAATTTTAAGAGATGCTAGTATGACTGCATTATCTTGGTTCATACTGTAAGATTCCACTACATTCTTTTGCTACCCTAAACCATCCACAACTATTTTGTTTTTTGAAATGTGGTCAATGCATTTATCTAAATAGCGAATACAACCTTGGCAAACCTGACTTAATATCACTGTCTGTAATCAATATCCTAGGCGGAGCCTTGTTAGTTTGCTTCAGTAATTGTATCATCCACACTTCATGGGCCTTGCTGCTTTCTTACACGTGAATGATGATATGGTCCCACTATTATATCATTCCTTCCATTGAGACTCTGGTTGCAGGCTTATTTATGCTGGGAAGCAGCTTGGCGACGACAAGACTGCTCGTGACTACAATATTGAGGGGGGCTCTGTTCTTCATCTTGTACTTGCTCTCAGGGGCGGTAGTTTTTAGACTCTGCGTATATCATTAAGAAAATCTACTTGCTGAGACTTGTCTGCGACGTGTGGATAAACATGAGGATATGACATGAATTGTTCAGTGAATTTTATGGACTGTGACTTTATTTGCACGTTGTATTGTTTGCTTTCTACTATTATATGCTTAGGCTAATACATAATCTCCTGAATCTTTTTGAACTAGTGGGCATGCTTAGGCTAATACATAATCTCCTGAATCATTTTGAACTAGTGGGCATGCTTACGCTTCTGATCATATTTTATTGGAAATTAGGGAAGAAAAGGTTCGGTCTTCAGTGGAAAGGATGAGGGAATTGTTCAAGGTTTTGGTCTACAAGGACGAAGTGGTTATGAGTGGACATAAAAGCAGCTTTGTTGAGCCTACTTAGAAATGAAATCATTTATTCAATTCTGGAGCTTTAAACAACATAAATAAATTCTACAATCATTTAAAGTTTTCTGTAGATATGCAGATTTGTTTTTTTCGCGAATGAAGGCAAGTTGGGTAGATGATGTATTTTTACTAATTAAAGTTAAATAAATTCCACAATTAATATTCCATTCCAAACAAAAGAATTCAAATGAATAGTATTAAATTGGTTCCAAACAAGCTGTCGTAGTTTTGGTTTAACAACTGGGCTTCCCTTGCATGGCATATCTATAATCTCATGATTTTGTCTCAAGTTCATCACATGTAATGACTGTTCTTAGTTAAAACCAATAGCTGTTTAGCATGGCACTGGTTACCTAGCCCTTGCTTCGTCGCAATATGCAAAGAAAAAAAAAAGAAGACAATTGTTGTCTACATGTTTGAAAAATAAAATTTAAAGTGTATTAATCGAGGCTTTATACATCAATAAATATTAATACTATTACAATATGATGTTTTTTAACCAAATATCAAGTTAGGAATTTAAAGATAAATATGATCAAGACATTTGATTTTATTTTTTAAAGAAATATTAAATTATTTATTTATTTATATGATGGCATCTTTTATATATATAAAAAGCAATAATTTAAATTTTATTAAAGCAAAATAATTTGCTAGTATAACCCCTTCTCTTGTTAATATTTATTATCTCTAAAAAAACATTCTTTTTATTGTCCTGTGTCATTTATTCAATAACTATTAAAAGCAAATGTCACTAACATAAAAAAAAAATCTTGGATGATTTAAAATAAGTATAAAAAATGCATTTGTCCAATTAAAAAATAAGTATAAAAAAATTTAAAAAGACATTGATGCAATGTTTTTTTTTATATAAAAACAATATTGGGATGATGATATTTTTTTATAGATCAATTTCAAACCGGGTTAACTCATGCAACACGTGATCTAGGACATAACTCTTACAATACCTTAGTGAAACTTCTCTCATTGAAAGGAATCTATTAACACCAAAATAATTTTTTTCATGGCCGTAAGCTTGGATAACAAATAACTTTCTGTCCTCTTTATTATTTTTCAACAATTCTCTTATCTTTCCTCTCTCAAATCAGTAATCAAACTAGAAAAAAAAAAATTTCAGACCAAAATATTTTATCTCAAACTAAAAGGATAAAAAAGAACTTTGACAAAACCCCGGAGCAAAATTTAGCAAAAAAGCAGAGGGGTCAATTTTTTTTAATAAAAGGGAGCCCATATAATGCAGATCGCTATCTGACTAGATTTATTAGTTCCATGTTTGCTCCTGGATAGAAGCTTCACAGGGGATTGTAATTTTATAAGCAAAGGCAATAAATCCTTGAATGTGATGCATCAGCTTTTAATCTAAAACATGGAATTAAAGAGATTGTAAATTTGGGAGCTATTTATTGTATGTGTGCTTATACAAAGCTGTTATAAAACCAGTTTACTTCTGTTAAAAGGAAAAGAAAATCTACATTCCAGGCTCCTAGCAAAAGGCTTTTTTGTCTTCAAAGGCATAGTTCATCGTCCCTAACAAAAGTCTTAATGGAATAAAAGAAGCTTTTCCTTCTACATTAAGAGGACCTAAAATGGCTCTAACTTTTAACTTTTAATGTAGCTTTATTACTTTATTTATATATAGACTTATTATTACTATGGATTAAAATAATAAAATTATAATTTTGTCTTTATAAACATAATACAATTGCCCATGGAAATGGGAGTATAATAGTTTTTTTTATTATTATTTGTATAGTAAAATAATTAATATACCTTGAAAGACAAAGATTAAAACACTTTGGAGTAGAGGCATTTTCAACCTTTTTATTTTAGCTGGATAGTAAAAAGACCATAAGGCCATTAAATCATAAATGCATATGTTTTTTTTTTAATTATCAAGTTTGATCCAGAACAATTTAATATTTCATCATATATAATATATTATTTATTTTGACAAAGTCGATTGTGTGTGGGTACCTCTGTGTTCTTTGAATGACTTGTACAATGTATTCGACAGCCAAACTAGGGCTTCCATAATAATATTTTAATCCTTGCAGCATAGTTTCCATTCCTAAACGGCACGTGTGGTAGAAATATATCAGGTTTTTTATTGTGGCTATTTTTCCCCCTCCTTGTTTCCTCACTCTCCATGAATTAAGAGCTTTTTCTTTTACATTTTTAAAGTAGCTTTTGATTTTTTTTTCTTTTAAATGTGGTTCAAATTTTTCTTATTGCTATTTTTTTATTTTAAATAACCTATAGAATTTGAATTTTCTTTCAATTTAACCCTTATTAGGTTTTTTCACCTTTCAGATTTGGTTCCTATATATATTTTTTTTATTGTGAATGTGTTTTTAACCAATCTTTTAATTAAATTATCTTTTCAATGACATCCTTTAATATTTTACATCATTTTCTTAATTGATTTTTTTTTCAATCCCTCAATATTTTAGTTTATTTTATTTTGTATTATATTTGGTCTATATTCTTTTGATTGCTATTTGTTTTTTTAATCTTTTTTTATTGAAACTTTCTTTTTTCTTTTCATCCTTCAATATTTTATTGATTAGAATTTTGTTAACTTTTTAGATCATGGGTTTGAAAGATTTGACCGGGTTGGCTTATATCTTTTTTTTTTAATTTTCTTTTTACAATTGAATTTTTTTATTTCATCATTCTATGAGTTATACTGATTTCATATGCAAGGTAACGAGTTTCACTTGTTAATCCAGTTTGACCAGATCCAATATATTTTTTAATTTGTTATTTTTGTTGTTTTTATCTATTTTTTTAATCATATCATCAAATTAATCCAGATTTAACTTGAATTTTGATTTTTTTTATTTCTTTAAAAATATTATGATCATATAAATATCTTTTCTATGCTTAAAAAAATTTGGTCCACTAAACTAGTAATCACTAGAAGTACTGATAAATGAGTTCGCTTTTTGTACTGCCATTTCATATATGAATATAATAGGAGATTGTGAAAAAGAACAATCTTTTTGGAATGTATTAAGATTTCGTGTGTAATTGACCAATCCATTATCCAATCCAAGTTAAAAGAAACTTAAAAGATAAAAAATAAAATAAAATAAAAAGATTGAATAAGAACACACAAAATTTGGGGTAAAAAACGCTATAGAGTGTAGGTGGAGCTGGTCTTGATTTCGCTCTTTTACATACACTTGTATTGAAATTGGTAGGTTCCCGTAGATAACCTAAGTGTGGCTTTTTTATTTTAAGGTCTGCGGCTCTTCCCATTAAGATAAAAAGATTATTCTTCAAATGTTAATTCAAAATTTAGCCAAATCTCTTTCTTTCAATATTTAGCCTCATGGGCTAATTACTTTGTATGATCGATAATTATAAAACTTGATCTGATATAATATCTAGATTATAAGTTGAATAAGTTAATTCAAGTTAAATAATTTTTATAAAAGAAGATTTTATTTTAACAAATATTAATTTTTTAAAAGTTAGAACAACATTTTTCTATAAAAAATCATTGAATATGTCTCACTTGATTTTTTTCATGTCATCTGAGTTTGATTGAATCAACTCTCTAGTTAGTTCGAAAGCAAATTTGATTCGAACCAGGTCAGACCTAGTTCAAAGGATAATCTGGTCGATCCATTGGGGTGAGTTGAGTTTGGTAACTATTGTCACATTTTGCTGAAATGTGTGGGAATCAATGAATGTTTAAAGGAAAAATAAAAATAATAGAGTCGCCACTTAGTAATTAAAAAAAAATAGAAATTCTAAAAAGTAGACACTAGTTCTAGATATTTAGGTATTGTGTTAGTAATTTTTAAGGAAAAGAAAACATCACTCTTACCATATCCTTTCAAATGAAAAGTTATATTTGTTATGTTTTCCTAAATTTATTTATGCTATTATATTCTGAGCTTATTCACAATTTATTTTAAAAATGATATCGATCCTAAAAAATAGAGGACTCATAAAAAAAAAAACTTGGCATTAAGCCTTAAAATTATGCAATTTCATTGATTTATGACAATTTTGACATTAATCCCTAAAACTATAAGATTTCATAGGTTTAGAAAAAAATTATGATGTTAATATCTAAAAATAGAAGAATTTGCTATTTTAAAAACATTATGATGTTAAGCCCTAAAGATAGACAATTTTGTAAATTTAGAAAAAAAAAATGTGCCTTTAATCCCTAAAGATAGCCAATTTAAAAAACATTGACGTGAATCCCTGAAAATAAGTGATTTTGTTGGTTTAGGAAAGCTTTGAAGGTAATCCCTAAAATAGATGATTTCATTGATTTAGAAAAAAATGAGCATTAATCCTTAAAAAATGGTGATATTGTTGGTTTATAAAATTCTTGAAGTTAATCCCCAAAAAGGAAGATTTCATTGATTTTACAAGGAAAAAAAAAAGAACTTTGATTTCTTTCAAAAAAGATTTTGATAATGAATAAAAATATCCTAAAACAATATATTAGACTCACCTTAAATATTTGAAAGGGTTTTGGAATGTCGACCCATAAGACTTTTTTTAATATGAGTCAAATCTCAATAAGTTTTATAAATAAGTTATAAAACTTTATATGAAAACATGTAATATGATAAATATTTTTTTTTTGTTTTTTTCTATTTTTTTTTAGAAATAACGACATGCAAATGAAAATATCAAAATGACACTAATTAATAAAATTGCATGAAATATTAAATAGATGCAAAAATATTTTTTTTTATGTGAGAGACTTGGTCATAATGCATGGGATTTGTAACACATTTTCTAGCATGATCATAAAGACAAGAATAAATACAACAAGCATAAGAATTAAAATCCAAGATAACATTTGAGTTAAAGTCTTATTCATGAATCATCATCTAAAAAAAATGTTTCTCAAAAGTCTAACTTTTATCATTTCAAGTCTAGGTTACAAGCAAACCTAAACACATTTATTCTTTTTATTTTAACATAAAAGACATGCAAAACCCAAATTAAACACACTTAAGCCCTAAAACCTCAAACTTTATGTTCCATGCTTGCATTTTTCATATATTTAACCATCATACCTTAACTTATTTTATTACATTGTACATAAATAGAATCTATTTATGTTATGTAATATTAGAAGGAAAAAGGTGGATGTTTTATTAATGGGATCAAATGAGTGACTTTTATATTGATTCCTCTCTGAGAGGTTGATTTTGAATGACTTTCTAATTTTTCCATGATTATCTCTACTCCTTTAATTCAGAGTCAGGAGGCCCAGTTTTTATTTGATGGTCTTTGCTTATGTCACTCCCCTTTTTTTTGGTCAAGATCGGCGAAATAACTAACATTTGAAAGGTAAACAAGAGAATTGAATGGGGAGGTTAGAGGGTCTGCCTTACTTGAAATTGAGTATTAGAAGGAAATGAAAGGCTTTTACTAAGATCACCGAGCTAATGAAGAAGAGAAAGGATTTGTTTGAAGAAGATTTGACTGAAAGGGAAAAGATATGTGTGTGTGTGTGTGTTGTATTTTTGTTAAAACATACAATGTTTAAATTAAACCTAATTAAGCCTAAAAACACCATTTTTAACTTATATTAATGTATTTAAAAACCAAAAAGCATCATTTTACACCATTTTGCCATAAAACCTAAGGAAAGAAAAATAATGAAAAGAGTTATGACTTACATCAATGGTGGTTCCATCAAAGTGGGGAGGTGTCGTGGAGGCTCCTTGTGACTGTCATAGTGGTTGGCTTGTGGTGGAGAGGATTTTGGTGGGTTTCTCTCTCTAGATTAAGGTTTCTTCTTTCTTTTTGTTATGTGCTTTTTTTTTCCTATGCTTTTTTCTTCCTCTCTTTCCCCTTTCTCCTATCTACAACTCTCTAGTTTGAAATGAACCAGTTTAATGACCTAAAAACCAAGCTTTCCATCTCTATCATATTTGGGTCTTATGTGTTTTGGTATGGTTTTCCTTTCTTTTCCTTTCTTTTCCTCTCCTCATTCCCTTCTACTTTCTGAATAAGTTGGTTTTAGCTAAAACCTCCTTTACCCACTATCTCCCTTATAAATTTAGACTTTCTCTCTCTAAACCTCTCCCTATTCTTTCTCATCATGCCTCTTTATGTATAGGATGAGAAGAAGGTCTTAAAACTTTTATAGGTGGAATAAAGTTGTACATTGATATCATTGGGTTAATCTTAGTCATCCATCATTTCTATACAATTTGTACAACATGCTCGGGTTGACTTATTTGACACTCGTTTTATGCCATCATAAGGAAGCAATGAAATGAGTCTTTAGCTGAAAATGAAGTACAAGTGTAGAGAAAAAAAATAAAATGTATCTTGGCATTTAATGTTCATATGAGAATGAGAAATAATGGTCCAAAATTTCTCCAAAACACTACAAGAAGTAGAAGAAAACAAGACAAAAAATGCATCCATGTGTGAGGATGAAAAATGGGTTGTTCTCTTCTTGCCAAAACAACGTCACTTTTGGCTTCCTTTTCTTCTTTTTTCAATGAAACTCACTGTTTTAGTAAATCATTTTCTTTTTTTTTTAATTTTTTTAAATATGTCCTCACAGTTTGAAATCCTTTATGTTCAACTAATTTTGATTGATTTTCCAATATTTCTTTCAAGTAAGCCCCTGATGACGTTCAAAACCATCCTTTAATGTTGACTCGATTTACACTACAGTCTTTGGATTTCAAGTTGTGTATATTTTATCAAATTGACCCAAGATATTAATTCCTTTCTTCAATTAAGCCTCTAATTTAATTAATAGGATCCTTAAATTCCAATGTCTAAATTTAATTGACTCAAGATCTTAATCTTAATTATTTTCTTCAATTAAGCCTCTAATTCTTTTCTTCATTTTGATCATTAATATTTCATTTCTTTTATTTTTGGTCAATTTGATTCTAAATTTTATTTTTTCTCTTCAATTACACCCTTAATTGAATTAATATGATCTCTAAATTTGAAAATTGGTCCTTTAATTCTTTTGTTTGGTCAAATTGACTTGAAATTTTTATTTTTCTTCTTAATTAATTCCCTGATTGAATTAATTAGAATTCCAAACTTTTCCATCTCTTTCATGTTGGTCTATGGCTTGTAAATTGAGCTAGATGTGCCTTTAATTATGATTTTCTTCTCAAGTAGACTTTTAATTGAATGAATTGAACTTCTAAACTTTGCAATATTTTTTGTTTTGATCATTGACTTTTCAATTTCTTCAATTATGACCAATTTAAAACTTTTTTTTAATTCTCAAACCTTTTAAAAAATGATTTTTTCTAAAAAGAAGATTGTTTATTTAATTTTTTGGATATTTTAGAGGGGGTAAAAATTGGGTTATAATAGTTGACCCTTCTATACAATACGAACATGATAAAGTCTTATGAAAAAGGCTCTTTATATTCTTTGTGTATTAAACTTGTGAAGAAAATATAGTATTTGTTACAGATTTTGAAAAGCTATAAAAGTCAAAAAGAGAATTTGCTGGGGGAATTGTTTTTAAAATTTTAGTCATTTAGAGAGATTGCTTACCTCCTTTTTTAAAATGATCAATTGAAAAGGTGACCACCTTTAATACAAATAAAATAAATAAAAGGGATCATCTATGGACCCATGTAACTAAAAATGAGTCATGTATGGATCCACGCCACTTACTAATGAGAATGATCATCGAGGGATCCATCCAGATGAAATGAAAGGGATCATTTATAGATCTAAACCACTATTTAAGGAGAAGGGATCGTTTAGAAATCTATCTGAATAAAATGAAAGGGATCATCTATGGATCTATGTAACCAAAAAAATGATCATTTATCGATCCACACCACTAGAAAATGATAGGGGCTCATCTAGAGATCCATTTACATGAAATGAAAGGGACCATTTATGGTTCCATGTAATTGAAAATTGATTATTTACATATCCATGCCACTGATTAATGATAAAGGATCATCTAGGAATCCATATAACTAAATAGTGATCATCTACGAATCCACACCACTGACTATTAAGGAAAGATCATCTAGGGATCCATCAAATGAAATGAAAGGGATCATTTATGGGTCCATATAAACTAAAAATGATCATCTATGAATCTATACCATTGATTAATAAGCATGGTTCATATAGTAATCCATCTAAATAAAATGAAAGGGATATTTATGGATCCATGCAATTAAAAATTGATCATCTATAAATCCACACCACTAGTTAATAAGAAGGGATCATCTATGGGTCCATGCAACTAAAAAGGGATCATCTATAGATCTATAAACACAAAGAAAAGAGGATCATCTATCTTCATTATAGAGTTTAGTTTGATTTATTGGGCCATTGGTTTTGGTTGATGATGCTTTGACTAGGACTCAATTTGAGCTTCCTAATGATAAAGTCTAACATTTCCTGATTGATGTACTGAATTTTATGATAAAATCAAGGTTGTCAATTCCATTTTGGTAAGTGTTTCATTTTTTCAATTGGAATGGAATGTTTCAGTTTCGGAGTGTTTTGATGTGCCGTTTCGAGGTTGTACTGTTCATATATATATATATAACAAATATAACTCAAATTCAAGATAAATTAATTATAAATTATGCAATACAAACATAATGCCAAACGGATATAATTTCAAATTTTAAAATATTCATAAATAGTCAAGATTAAATAGGTTTTTAACTTAAAGTAATTCAACTTAAACAAAATATCAAAATATTATGAAAATAAAATGTTTTAACACAAATATTTTAAATATAAAGTCAGGTCAATGTTATCAAAGCTAATGGAATCTAAAGCATCCCTTATTTTGATCAAATTCCTACAAAGTATAAACATGAAAAAAACAACATGAATATAAACCATATATATTAGTGATAAATCTAATTTTAAAAAATTAATATCATTGTTAATGAAAATAGTAATAATAATTTTCAATATTATTATCAATATCATTGTTATTGAAAATAGTAATGAAAAAGAGTTTTTTATAATTGAGTGGTTTAATTAATTAAATTGAACAAGGTTCAATTTGATTCAATGGTTTTTCAAGAGCGGAACGGAACATGTGGAATGAAACCGGAACGTTCCAAACGGAATTTAGCTGAAAAATCCGGAACGGACCGAGATTTAAAATAAGATGAAATTTGTTCTATTTTGTTCTGTTTTTTGAATTGGTATGGAATGTTTCGGCCATTCCGGGTGAAACAGAACAGAATTGACAACCTTGGATAAAATGGTTGATTTTGTTACTAGATCTTTGTTGATTTGCATTTATTGCATCCTTGTTAGATTCCATATGGAATTTTTACTTATACTTTAAAAGACTTTTATGTAAAACATTACATAATACTATTGTGGGTTAGATGACATATATGAATATTTATCTATTTAAAAATATTGCCCCTCCTTTTTTAATCCATCTTCCTTGTTGATGGTATGACTCGTTATTTATGATCTAACCTCATAGGATTGCTATATTTTCTAGCCCATCCGAGTTCCTCCATACAAATCATTTGTCTGGTTATTTATATATTATGTAACCTAGACCTTGTGTAACAACCATTACCCTTTTATGTTCACTACAAGAAGTTCTACTCAATTGACCTTTCTTTGGAATATGACAAATAATCTCTTAGCCATAATGTCGCCCCCTAGTTTGATGGTGCCTCCAAGTTTAGTATTCGTCCACTGTTGCACACTCTTCATCATTCCTAATAAAACAATTATGCTCTACTACTCTAAACTTTTAAAAAGGTTCATCAACTTATCTTTCACCATGGATTCTTTCAAACAATGTTTTTAGTTGTTCTAGCTATGTTCATTTTTCAGCAACTATCAAAAGTCACATATGTATCAACATCATCATTATCATCATCATCATCATTTATGTATTTTTACCACTAACAGGTTATAATGGAAGTCTCCGTGTCATCACTTAATTATTTTCATTTCCATGGGTTTCTTTAAAATGAACTACCTCTTAGTTGATCTAGATGTTTTTATCTTTCCACTAGCCATTTAAAGGTATACTATATCATATCAAAAGTATATTTTTTGCTCTTAAAAAGGGAGCATTTTGCCTTATTAAGTTTGTCAGCTTATTGCACGAATCCATGTCCTAAATAATGTAGTGCACCAATAGCTTGTCAATGATTTTTTAAAAAAGTTTTTTAGAGTCTAACACCATCCAATGTAAACAAGTTATTTTTTTAATCAAAAAAGACCTTCAAGACATGTATTATATGATATGATTTATGGTTATGAAAGAAAATATATAACGATCAACTAGTGTTTAAAGGTTCAAAAAGATAGGATCACTTATCTTACCTATGTGGAGATCTTTGTAGGCTAGTTGTTTTTATTTTGTCATTTTAATGATTGATGTTATTTCACTCTCAATTCTTCTAATTTAACTTGTGCTTTGGTACTAATATTTTGTCTTCAAGTTTAGACTTTTTACCATCATAAGAGACATTTTAGAGTGTCTTTTATCTTCTTTTTTTTTCATCATTTTTTTTTCATTTTGTTTTTTTATTTGATCATTTGAATTTTTCACTTGATTATTTGTTGCTTCTCTTTTGTAAAATGTCCATTTCACATTTCTTTTTATTTTTTTTCTATTAGGAGAATTTCATCCATTATTTGAAAGCTTCAAGATTGTGCCCCTAGTGTAAAGGGTGATCCTAGTCTGGATTATCATTCAAGGATTATTTAAGATTTACAAGGGAAAATAAAGGATATATTTTTGTTAATAAAGGACAAATCAAAGATGACATTTTTAAATATAAACTTTCTTATGCAAACAAATGCTAGCCTCATTCAACCAATGTGAAGAACCTCAAGGTCGAACATTGACACGATCAAAAGATTGATGTCTTCTCCCAAGTGCAGGAGTGTCGAAGTAATAAATAACCCGGCAAGAACGGGGTCGAACCACAGGGAGGTTAATTGTATAAATTATAAACAACAATAATACAACAACAATAGTAACAACAACAACAACAACAATAGTAGTAGTAGTAGTAGTAGTAGTAATAATACCAATAATACTATTAATAATGATAATAATAAAGATGATGATGAAGAAGAAGTTGATGAGAACTTTGAGATGGAAGATTAACGTAAGGATTAAACAATGATAACAACAAATGTCAAGGTTAGAGGATCCACTAATGGTATTTCAAACAAGTATAGTATAAACTCTTTTTATTAAATTGAAAACCACACACAAAGGAGGTTCCAATCAGATTATAAATTGTTAACATGATTACATTAGTTATCTTATTCGAATAATGCTAATACTTGTAAATGTTATCAAGCATTCATGATTATAACTTATGTTAACAACAAATCAAGTTCCTTTCATAGCTCAGGTGTCGGTTATACCATACAGTATGGGCTATGAAAGTGCCAAGTATTTGTTGTACCAAGTGTTATACAACATAAATCTAGATTAACCATTTAACAAGCAAAGTATTAAAAGTGAACAAGATAACAAATATAAAGCATGTTAGTATCCAACATTAAGGTCCATGTTAAGTTTATATTATACTTATTCTTACACCATTAGTGTACCCTTTTCACCTTGACATAATTAACTTAGCTAAACATAATAAAGAAGAGAAACATAATTAAACAAGATAAGGAAATGAAAAGCATAAGCAAGAGATTAATATAAGCAAAACTAAAGCATTACAAAAAATAAAGAGAGAGCAAGAGCATGATCTTGATCTGAACACCAAGATGCCTAAATACATGGCAAATGCCTCCTTTTATAGGCTAAAATTCAGAATTATTGATTTGTTGACTAATTGATGAATGGGTGGCCATATCTTGACTTGGTAACAATTCTTATCTCCTTGTCTGCCAAAAAGGTCATTGACAACGTCATAATTTGAACAGACTTCAATCATGAAAGTTCTAGGAAATTGTCTCATCTTTCCAGGGTAAACATTTGAGATCATTTGGACTTCTAGAACTCGAGATATATGATGAACACTGAACAGTGTCTGGGCTGCAGGATAGATTCAGACTTCTTCGTTGTTGCTACAGTTTGGACTTGAAAACGGCATTTTCAAATCTTGGGCTCCTCATTAAAGTTGTGGGCCCATGTCTTACCTTTCCATCCATATAAAGTAGAACTAAATCCGAGATCTACTGCTCCAGATATGACCCGATTACCGAATAATGTTCCAGTTTGGACTGCACCAACATCTCTTTTCTAAGTTTGGCCATCTCTTTGTCCTTTCAATTTTAGTACTTCAACTCATCAATCAATTCTTTCATTTATGTGATAGGCCTGCATTTAAGGTGAACATTTACCATAAATTAAAGGTATCTTATATTATTAGATATGTTATTATAAAACATGCTTTAGTTAAGGAGTTATTGATACTTCAAGTGCAAAATGATGATATAAAACCTTGATAAAAATACACTTTTAAGTACTAATCAAACATAGAGAAGAATTGATGGGATAGGTGTGATCACAACCCAAGTGCACACCATCACCATGTTATAAAATCATTTGATTATATTTAAACACATATTTTATTATTAATTTTTCTTTTTCTTTAGCAAGATCTTTCTTTTGTAAGGTTTATTGGGAATGACAAGGGTCTTATAGCTTAAATAAAGGCAAGGTCGAAGTTTACTGGGATGCAATGAATTTAAGGGCTTTTATAGGTTTAAGAAAGGTGAGGATACCCCCTAACATCACGACACTATTTGGATGTGGACCACTTTTAACGAAAAAATATTATATTTATCCAATCATGAATGGAAATAAAATGCCAAAGGTTACTTTTTTAAAAATACCTCTTTATTTCAAAAAACAATATTGATAAAAATAAGAAGGCATACTTCATTAAAAGACGTGATTCAATTTTAAAACACATGGAGAATATATTTAAGAAATACAAAGCTCTGATATTTTTCAATAATAGAACATGTTTTCTATTTCATATCAAGTCCTTTCCTATCAGCAGATTTTCTCATAATTGTTTTAGTCATTAGGGTATCCTCCAATGTGTTTATAGTCAGTTGAGGAAACATCTTGTAAGAGTCCTTTGCTATCACAAGGTCTGCATCATAGTCCTTATTTTTATTCTCTTCTAGTTTATGTATTGAGTCATCAACAAATAACTTGTGAATATATTCTTTGATTCTTTTTTTTAGTTGTATTACATAAATTGGCCATAGAATTACATGCTTATTGACCCCATCATCCTGGACCAACTTTTCAATGACTTTTTTCTGCCTTTCTCTTCTTCTCCAATTCTTTAGGTGTGAAACAACTTTCACTTCTTTTCAATCCTTCTAATTTAGTTTGCAAGATTGGGGAGGGGCTTTTGATATGTAAAGTATTCTCATAGTGGTCAGGCAATGCATTATAGTCTTTACTCTTTGAATATATTGGTTTTGACATAATCATCTTGGGAGGACTAATCGAGGTTAGTATATACCTAAATATCTCAATCTTCTCTTTTTTGAATGTCACCGTTACTACCTCACACTCAATCTTAACATTCTCCATTTTTATCATTCCCAAAGTCATCATAGTTTCTACCTTATGATAGAATTCTTCATAACAATCAATATCGTGGCTAAAATGGTAGTGGTATTCGTAATCTTCATCATAACTTTTGACCCCTTTATCTTTAAAAAGTAACATGGGATCTATAATTTACCCATAACTATCTTCAGAATTGCCCTTTACATTCTATTGAATTCATTAGTGGTTCACATTTACTACTTCACTTCCAGTGGCATGGTTTGGGAGTAGATTGGTATTCACGTCAGGTGCCTCATCAAATATTATCCAGCCAGCTTTGATGAGGTGAAAAAGCTTTCTTTTAAAGGTGGGATAACTATCAATAATATTACCAACAATGCTAGCAGGATACTCAAATTAGATTAGGTAATTAGAAATCGCCACCTAGTTTTATGATAATTAGGAATCCTAATTGATCTTCAGAGGTTTTGGGTAAAGGAGTTGATTATATAATAGTAAAGATAGACATCACCCTATATATCTTACCAAGATAAGTTGTATTGTTGTTAGTTTTTAATGATAAATTTATTTTATTGTTGTTTGTCTAAAGTGGTATGTATATTATTCAAGGTTTTATTTTCATTCACAAAACAATGTCCAAAAGACAAGGCTCAATGTTTGACCTTACCATCCTGGGTTATTTGGAAATGATAGGTGCACCTATATAATGCTTATTTTAGGTTGAAAAATTCATATTATTTATTAAGTAGTATCTAAAGAATAGGGCCTCATATTATACCATGCAGTTCTGGGCTACTTAATAAATGATATCAATTAGCATTTTTTTTTTGTGGGGTCCCCTTTTTAGTTATTTTGGATGTTATAGTGCTTTTTCTCTTCCTATTTTTTTGGAGAGTAGTTGTTATTTATAATATTCTTAACACTTCCACTTTCTAGACACTTCTAGAAATTTCTATTACTTTTTGGATTTCTCTAGAATGTCCCCCAACCTTTTAAAGTTCTCTAGACCCTTATCATCCAAATATTTTTTAAAGAGTTTCTTCTCATAACCAATTTTATTTTTCTCTTCTTTTCTTTTGCAATTATTATTATTTTAAAAAAACTAAATTAGTCCTTATATTTTTTTCAAATTTCATTTTAATCAATAAAAAAAATTATTTGATTGATCTTTCCATCTTTTCTTTTTACTTCTAAATTTCTTATTTTTGAAAAAATTTTCAATGCAAAAACAATACATGAAATGGTCAAAAACTACGAAATGACCAAAAATTGGTCAAATCGCATAAAAACATAATTTTCTATGAATTCTTGTATTTTTATATTTTTTAATTATTTTGAAAAGTTCTTAAAAACAGGGATAAAAACTGAGTAATGACATCAACTTTATACCAATCAGGGTACAACGAGTGAAGTGGGTTTTGAGGTATAAGAGAAATCTATTAGATGCTAACCGACGTTTTTTATATCTCATTCAGTGGAAAAAAAAAAGATGGTAAAATTTATTGTTTTTTTGGAAGTTTTTACTAGGGCAATAGTTGTTTCTAGTCTATTTATTCATTTGAGATGGTTGACATTTAGTATTGGTATGTTGGTTTCATATAAAATGGGTGGCAAAGTTAAGTTCAACAGTAGTTGAGGTTTTGGTAGGTGTTTGAAAGCAAACATTGATGGCATTCCTTTATGGGTTTCTTTTTTTTTTTTATCTTGGTAATAATTTCCTTTTATATTATAAAATTTTACACCCTTCTTTTTTTTAGTAAGTCTTTTCTTTTCATGAGCATTCAAGATTTTCCTACCTTGATATCATGTTCAATCCTCTCATCCATAATTAGCATGTTAATAAAATATTAAGTTGTACTTCCATTAATCACTTAAAGAAAGATGGTTTTAATGAATTGGAGAATAAGCTAAACATTTTTTTTTCTAGCAATAAGGAACGTATTTGGGTTGCCACTTCATGTCACCTTTTAGCATACTCTCAGATTAACTCCTCTAGACCATTTTTTAGTATTTGTAGGCTTGATTAATCTAGGGCTACATCTATATTAAACTTGTATTGTTTGACAAAGACATCCACCAATTCTCTCTGTTTTTTTTTCTTAGTATTGTCAAGTCTCATTAACCAACTTAGGGCAATACCACTCAAACTCTCATGGAAGAAATGCATCAATAGCTTCTCATCATATACTATCTTAGCCATTTTACTACATTATACCTAAAGGCAAGTCATCAGACATTAGGTGCCGATATACTTAATGAACTTGGGCACTTTAGATTTCTTTGGGATAACTATATGATGCACTAGGCATATCTCATTTGTTTTCACAGGGTTGTAGATGTTCATCCCTTTTATAGCTCTCAATATTTCCTTAATTGCAAATAACTTATTAGACTCATATTTTTTTTATCATCTTCACCTTTTACAACTCATCAGCATTCAAGTCTATGGTTGGAAGTGTTTGTGTTTAAGATGCTAATTGAGTAATATGGAAATAGACTGTGTATTAAGATTCCAACAAAGCATTGTTTGCCTTTAAGTATGGTGAGATAATGATAAAAAGACAACTTGGGTCAATGATGCTTGTTGTGTATTACCTACGGGCTATGCTTCAGTGTGAGTTTTTCCATGGCTCGACACTCCTTTCCTTAATGGAATTACGTATAAGGCTCGCTTGAGTAGACTAGTAAGCTTAACAACCTTTCTTTTGAGGCTATCAATCTTTTTTTATTGTTTTACTTCTTGTATAGTTCTCTCTTTTTATCCATTTTGTTTTTTTAAAAAGTCTAGCATTGTAGATTTTGAAGGGATGTTGCATTTTAGGGGACCTATATGGATGCAAAATATAGGATTGATCATACATGTTGGTTATTTATTTGTGTCCTAAAAGGGTTTATCTTATTGGATAGGATCTAGATTATAACGGTTTAGGTTTTACTTTTTTATTCTTAAGGATTTTTCAAGTCCCTAAATTGTCTGAATTACCAGTGGGGTAACCCAACTTCTTAACCTTATACACCCAGGTTAAGAAGATACTCTACAATACTAAGAGCATAGGGTGATTTTCAATCTTAGTGGGAGTTCAAGTAAGCACTAATGGACCTAAATCACACTCACCACCTAAATCTTTATGTCAAATGCTAAAAGGGAAGAGCTCAGATTCAGAGCTTTTATGGGTTTATAGTGAAATGTGTGAAAACTTAGATAAATAACATGTATGAATATGCAATCCGATGTGTGAAATAAATATAGTAAATAAAATTATGTAAATGAAAATAAATAGTACACATAAAATAAATGCTAAAAAACAGCAATCAATAGGAACAAATTAAAAGTAAACAAAAGCAGTTAGGCTTAACCCTATTTCTAGTGGAGTCATCATGTTGTCACACCACGACAAAATGCACAAGACTCAACGAATGTTGAAAGGGAAAAATGAAAATAATGAAGTCGGCACCTAGTAATTAAAGAAAAGTTGGAATTCGAAAATAAACATTGGTTCCATAGATTCAAGTACTAAGTTAATTATGGTTAAGAAATGTTATATACCACCCTTATTGTATCCTTTTAAATGAAAGATTATATTTATTATGTGTTTCTCTAAATTTATTATATGTTATTACATTCAGAGCTTAGTCATGATTTATTTTTAAAATGATGTTAGTCCTTAAAGTTAAGAGACTCGTTGCAAAATTTGATGTTAATCCTTAAAAGTAGAGGATTTAATCGGTTTAGGAAAATTCTAAATTAATCCATAAAAATAATAAATTTCATTATTTTAGGGAAATTATGACATTAATCCCTAAAGATAGATGATTCTATTGGTTTAGAAAACTTTGATTTTAATCACTAAAAGTAAGCAATTTCATTGGTTTAGAAAAAGTTTGATGTTATTCCAAAAAATAAGTAATTTCATAGATTTAGAAAAAAAAAAAAACTAGATGTTAATTCCTAAAAATAGATGGTTTGTCAGTTAGGAAATTCATAACGTTAATCCATAAAATAAAAATTTCAATGACTTTACAAAAACAAAACTTTTATTTCTTTGAAAAAAAGATTTTGATAACGAATGAGACTGTTCTAAACACTAGATTAGACTCATCTTAGATTTTTGAAAGGGTTTTAAAATGATGACTTGTAAGGACCTTTTTAATGTGAGCCAAATCTCAATAAGTTTTACAAAGTTATAAAACACAAAATAAAAATGCAATATGGTAAATATTTATTTGCTATATATATAAAAGGACATGCAAATAAAAAAATCAAAATGACATGATAATTAACAAAATTGCATGAAATATTTAATAGATGCAAAATACATTTGTTTAGAGACTTGAGCGGATTTGAAACATATTTTATAAAATTATCATGAGGACAAGGATAAATACAACAAGCATAAGAGTAAACATCTAAGATAATAATTTAATTCTATGAATAAAAATCTAAGGTTTCATATTATTCATTTATATATCATCTAAGTAAGAAAAAACACAAGTTATGTTTTTTTTTCTCATTCATAATCAAAAAAATATGCAACATTTGAATTAAAGTCTTATTCATACACCATCATCTAAAAAAAGCACATTTCAAAACTCTAGCTGTTATGATTCCAAGTTTAGGTTACAAGCAAACCTAAAAATACAATTTTTGGATTTTCTTTTATGCATTTGTTTTCTAATCAAAGTCATCACATTTATGTTGATTTTATTTTATTTTAACTTAAGATGCAAGCAAAACCCAAACTAAACACACTTAAGCCCTAAAAACTCGAACTATAAGTTCCATACTTGCATTTTCACATATTTAGCCATTATTTTTTTTTTCTTTTCTTATATTTTTGTTAAAACATATAATGTCTAGATTAAACATAACTTATCCTAAAAATACCTTTTTTAACTTGTGTTCATGCACTTAAAAATCAAAAAAGCATCATTTTGCACTATTTTTCTATAAACCCTAAGGAAAAAAAAAAGAGAAGAAAGTTATGACTTACCTCAAAGGTGGTTTCAACATAGTGAGAAGGTGATATGGAGGCTCTTAGTAGCTTTCATAGTTGTTGGCTTATGGTAGAGAAGATTTTGATGGTTTTATCTCTTTAGATTAGGGTTTTTTTTCTCTTTGGTTTGAGATTTTTTTCCTTACTTTTTTCTTCCTATCTTGGCCCTTTCTCCCCATTTGAAACTCTTTGGTTTGAAATGAACCAATTTAGTAACCCCAATACCACGCTTTCCCTCTCTATCCTTTTCAGGTTTTAGATTTTTTGGTATAGTTTTTTCCTTTTTTTTCTTTCTTTTTTTCTATCTTTTCTTTCTCTCTTCACACTCTTCTACCCTCTTAACAAGTAGGTTTGAGTTTAAACCTTCCTTACCCACTATCTCCCTCTCAAATTCAGATCGTCTCTTTCTAGACCTCTCCCCTTATTTCTCATTATACCCCTCTATTTATAGACAATAAGGACTAGAACTTTATAGTAAAAAAAAAAAAATTGTTTGTTGATCTTTTTGGGTCAATCTTTGTCATCCACCATTGTTGTACACTTTGTACAACATGACCAGGTTGGCTATTTTAGCACATGTTTTCTGCCATCATAGGGAGGCAATGAAGCAAGTATTTGGATGAAAATAAAGTACAAGTGGAAAAGAAGAAGAAGAAGAAAAATGGTATGTCTAATGGCATTTAATGTTTATGTGAGAAAGAAAAATGGTACTCCAAAGCACTGCAAAGGTAGAATAAAACAAGACAAAAAATGCATGTATGTGTGAGGACAAAGAAGAGGTTGTTCTCCCCTTGATAAAATGACGTTGTTTTTGGCTTCCCACCCCCTCTCCTTTTATTTTATTTTATTTTTTTGGTGAAACTCACCATGTCATCAAACCATTTTCCTTTTTTATAATTTTTTTTTTATTTTTCAAATCAGTGCTCGCAATTGTAATTTCTTTATTTCCGGTCAAATTGGATTGATTTTCCAGAATTTCTTTCAATTAAACCCCTGATGATATTCAAAATTATCCTTTAATATTGGCTTCTTTCACACTTTAGTCTTTGGATTTTTAATTTGTGCATTTTCGGTCAAATTGACACAAAATCTCTCTTTTCCCCCCTTTAATTAAGCATCTAATTGAATTAATAAAGTCTTCAAATTCCATTGCCTATTCCATTTTAGTTCTTGGTCCTCCATTTCTTTTATTTTTGGTCAAATTGATTCTAAATTTAAATTTTTCTCTTCAATTACTCCAATGATTGAATTAATAGGATACCTAAATTTTAACATATTTTTCAATTTGGTCCTTAGTCTTTTAATTCTTTTATTTTTTATCAAATTGAATACAAGTTTTAATTTTTCTTTTCAGTTAAATTACTAATTGTTGGAATTCTAAACTTGTCCATCTCTTTTATTTTGGTTGTTGGCTTGTAAATTTAGCTAATTTTTCATTTAATTTAAAATTTTTTCATCAATTAGGCTCCTAATTGAATGAATTGGGCTTCCAAACTTGCCATATTTTTTCTTTTTAATCCTTTACCTTTCAATTTCTTAAAATGAATTCTATATATTTAATTCAACTTTTAATTTTGAAATGAATTATAATTTTCTTTTTTTCCATGAAAAAATAAGATCAAGAACAAAGTCTTCAATTTTCAATTATGTTTAATTGTATTTTGTTTATCTTATTTATCAAAACCTTTTTTTTATTAATTGAAAAGTTATTGCCGCAACTATGCTCGTTTATATGTTTATTGATACTCTTGTTTCAATGTATAACAAAATTTTGTTTTAACTTTCCATTTTCTATAAGAAATGATTGATTTATTAAATAGAAGATATATCATTGATGAGCATACATCCACTCTAAAACATAAAAAATTTATTATCAAAAAAGAAAAGAAAACAGAAATATAAATAATACTTATTCTTGCAACGAAAGGAACATAAGATAGATTTTGTCAAAGAAACAAGTAGTTCATGAGTTTAGGCACCAGAAAATTAATTAATAGACCCTAAAAAATGAATCTATAAAATCAAATATATATCTTAGCTTTAAATAGTCATCAATGTTTTTATCCTAGTAATTGTTATGGCTTTACGAGACTTTAAAAGAAAGTTTATTCAATGCCCAATGTATTTTATAAATATGTCAAAAATCCATATTTTGACACCTTTTGAGGTTATTTTATGATTCAACCTGCAGACAAAAACCCTTTTTTAAAAAAAAATCCTCCAACATTCATTTTATTTTCTTTTTATATTTGGAAATTAATTATGTTTGAAAGGATTTTAACTTTATATTCTACCCTAATTTACCTATGTGAGCATATGTTGTATTTACTTTTTAGTGTTGTAGATTTGAAGTTGACACTGGACTGTATTTACTCTTTACTAACTAGAAAACGTCAAGGGAAAAAAATGGTACTTAAAAACCAGATTTATATTGCATGTGTTGAAAGCATCTTAAGCATGCTCACAAACAAACAAGGATATTGTTACCATTTATCATCGTCAAACCCTTACCTAAAGAATCTATAGTTTGTTTGTGTATCCTTTGTTGTTGATAGGTTGAGTTGTACCAAAACTCAGTGATTTTAGGACTTAAAAAACTTATAAATAGTATGCTTTTATACAAGAATTTATTGTTGCTTTGTAGCTTAATTAGCAACCATGAGTTTGGTGAAATCTCTATAGTGTGAGGCATCATTATCACCAAACAACTTTATTTTTTTTATGAAGGCAAATATATTAAAGAAAAAGTTGGTCATCAAGAAGATGGAAACCAGTAAAACACAGGGAAGGAAACAACAAAACAACAGAAAACACAAGGAATAAACACCTAAAACTTACAAAAGGAATCAACTCCTTATCTCCCAACCAAGAATACACTTATGATTTCTCCAAAGATCCATACTAGTGTGAATGAAGGAGCTACATAAGGATCGAATACAACTTACAACCTGATAAAAAATGAGATGGCGCACATAATTCCAATCATGAGTATGAAATAACATATTCCACCCCAAACTTTACTTTTAAAGTCATGTTGATTACCTTTTGCAAGACCACACCAATGGAGCATAAGATCATCTAAAGAGTGGGGTATACACCAAGCCAAATCCAGCCAATTCATAAAGCTACTCCACAACAACCAAGAATCTTGGCAATGCAAAAACAAATGAGTGATAGACTAAGACAAAAAATAGGGCAAAGATCTTTATGTTAAAGAATAACTTTCCTTCTAACAAGGAAAGCCCTTATAGGTAACCCATCATTCAAGGCCAACCATTCTAACAACACATGTTTTGGAATATAGGAGTTATGCCAAATATCAATTAGGAAAAAGAATTTTATCCAAGATGAGGGAGTAACCTTTAACTGAGAATAACCTCTTAATATCTATAGCCGAAACAAGTTGATTATCCTTGCTTTTGCTGACAGTATTATTGTGCAAAATGCATAATAACTCATTTTAGTGCTCGGATTCCTCCTGCCTTAAAGGCCTACTCTAAATGAATTTCCATCTCCATATGTCTGCATTTCAGCAACCTATATCAACAACAAATCCATGCTTGAAGTTGCTAATTTTATACAGCTTAGGAACAATAGAAGATGGCGGCATGCCAATCCAAGTGTCCTTTTAAAATATGATATTGAAGCCATTGCCAAGCCTTATATGACATGAATATTTCCATCTCCATATGTCAACATGTTTTGAAATATAGGAGTTGTGCCAAATATCAATTAGGAAAAAGAATTTTATCCAAGATGAGGGAGTAACTTTTAACTGAGAATAACCTTTTAATATCTAGAGCCCAAATAAGTTGATTATCCTTGCTTTTGTTGACAATATTATTGTGCAAAATGCATAATAACTCATTTTAGTGCTCGGATTCCTCCTGCTTTAAAGGCATACTCTAAATGAATTTCCATCTCCATATGTCTGCATCTCAACAACCTATATCAACAACAAATCCATGCTTGAAGTTGCTAATTTTGTACAACTTAGGAACGATAGAAGATGGCGACATGCCAATCCAAGTGTCATCTTAAAATATGATATTGAAGTCATTGCCAAGCCTTATATGACATGAAATCTCAGTGCAACAACAGTCAAGTTTGAGGAGTTAGTGGTCAAGACAATACTTGACCAAATTAAGGCCAACTTTTTTTTTTAATGTAAGGATACCATTAGTGAATTGGGGTTTATACTTATCCACAATAAAGTTTTTCCAATCAGTATCATTTCTTGGTCCTAATCTTCAAATTCATTTAAACAACAAACTAGTATTTTTCGCAATGATTGAACTCACTCCTAACTCTCCTTTATACTTCTCCTTGATAACCAAGTTTCATATAAGACGATGCATACGCCTTTTATTTGTCACTCAAGACCAGAGGAATTTGGCTTATAGCAAAATTATTTGCTTCGCAACCATTTTAGAAAAATAAAAAATTGACAAGTAGATTAGAGGCAAAGAGTATAAAACACTTTTAATCAAGCACACTCTTCCCGTAAGAGATATCATCTTACCCTTCCAGGATTGTACTCGACTTCTAATTGTTGACAGTATAGGTTTCCATATGGAGATCCATTTAGGATTAAAGCCCAAAGGAAGACCTAATTATTTTATAGGTAAGGACTCATCTTTGCATCTTGGGAAGTTTAAAATTGTAGCAGCATAGTCCACATCAACATTAATTCTTGTTAGGCAATTATTGTGGAAGTTGACTCGCAAACCCAAGCACTTACTAAACCAATGTAAAACTCTCTTCACATTCATTAAGCATTGCAAGTTGTTTGGGATGAACAACAGGGTATCATCCATAAATTATAAGTTTTAAATACATGTACAGTCAAGCAATTCAATATCAGAAATAAACTTAGTTGATAAACTTCTATTGAGCAGGATTGATAGGCCTTCAACAACTATGTTAAAGAGAAGGGGATATGGGATCTCCATATCATATACCACAAGAAGCCCTAAACTTAGGACACAAAGAACCATTAACAAAGAATGGAATCTAAACTATAGAGATACAAGCCTTTATCTATTCACGCCAAGATGAACCAAAGCTCATGTACCCCAAAATACTATCCAGGAAATCCTACGACACAGAGTGAAAATCTTTGTGAAAGTCAAGCTTAAAGATAAAACTCTTCACTCCTTTGGACTTCATTGAATCCATTACCTCATTAGCACATATAATGGTATCCATGATGTTCTTGCCTTTAAATTAATTTATTTCAACCTCAATTTGTTTTTCAATTTCTTTTTTGGTTATTGTTAACGATTGTTTTCTGCTTATTTACATAAATTGTTATCCATTTGTTTAATTAGATGCTTGCATAGGTTTTTTGATTTACATTTTAAATTTTTTTAATGTAAAAAAATACATTAAAGCAGCATGTATACCCGATTTATTTTGAAAAAAAAAAAGAAATTATAACCTGGGACGAAGCGTGAATTAAATAGCTAGTTTATCCATAAAAGTCATCAAGACTTTACCCATGCAGCATGATCACTAATAGAAAACCGGAGAAAACCAACGGAATTACCGACGAAATTTTTTCGTCGGTAATAATTACCGACGGACATAATTTCGTCTCAAAATCTGTCGATATATACCGACGGCCTCCATCCATCGGTGAAACGGTCGGTATATACCGACCGTTTCGCCGACGGGGTATACAGTTTGTCTGGAAATATGCAACGGCTTGGTGACGTCAGACGATTTTACCGATGGAATTACCGAGGGATTCAAACTAAGATAGTCGTACAGTGACGTGGCACTTTCACTGACGGAAGCACCGATGGAATCACCGACAGAAGTAATCCGTCGGTGATTCCATCGAAAAAAACCATTATATACCCACCCATCTGCCGACACTCTCTTCCTCTATTTCTCCTTCTTCTTCTTTCCCATCCCACCTCTCCCCTCCCAAACTACAGCCAACCTCCCTCCCATCCCAACTCTCTACTATTCTCAACACTAGCACTCAAGTTAATTTCTTATATCTTGTACGTGGTCACAATATCCGTTTCTTGTAGATTTAGTTATTTTTTTGTAAGTAAATCTATCCTTTTTAGTTTTAATATTTAATTGTGAATTTTATTGTTATAGTATATGTATCTTGTTAATGTTTGTACTTGTTTAATTGTTATTTTTCAAAGAAACTTGTAGTATGAATGTATAATTTTGTAGTTGTTATAGTTTGTTTTAGATTTTGTCAAATTATATTTCTTTGTAAATTGTTGAAATTTTGTTTGAATTACATCGAATTAAATGTGTCATTGTGATGAAATAAATAATTAATAGCTTGTTTAACGAGTCTTGTTTAATTGTTATCAATTCTATTTTGAAGTTGTGATTTCTGTAAATTTATATATGTATAAATTTGTATGTATGAACGTTGATAGTTGATAATTGATAATGAATATTTAACATAAGTGTTGTTTTAGTTTGTTGGATAATGTCGGGGAAAACCAATATTTTTGTTATGTTTTATAGAGGTTCAATAGAAGTCATGGATGATCGTTCATGGATGTATCGGGACTCACCCCAAGGATTGCGGAGGATGGATTATTGTAACGGTGTCCAGGGTTTTATTAATTTCGCAACATCTATTTCGAGGAATTTTACTGATGGCGGTATTAGGTGTCCAT
>Ga0325404_1000923_pt1 | contig 30186 bp, 21 predicted proteins | sample PopdelMetagenome_18_FD_205664 | JGI IMG/M metagenome (GOLD analysis project Ga0325404, IMG submission 205664) | Populus deltoides microbial communities from Bellville, Georgia, United States - Xylem-Control-R1 | ecosystem: Host-associated > Plants > Phyllosphere > Stem > Wood/Secondary xylem...
TCGAAGATCACCATGATTGCTACCCTGAATTACTGGATAATTGCGCTTTATGTTAAGAGCAGATGAAGAAAAGCGTGGACATATCTCTTTTTGTCATCATGCATATGGGGGAGGGGGGGGGGGGGGTGGCGCTCCATTTTCCTGGACCATAAAAACAAGCTCTTTTTCTAAATTATACCTTTGTTAGTGTAATCATAGTGCTTTTGGAAGTTCACACCTCTTCGTTGAGGAAGGGAGAGAAGGATTCAGTTTTGTTTGGAATGGAAGTGTAGTTGTAGTTACTTTTTAAAATGTTTTTCGTGCTGAAATGTATTAAAATAATATTTTTTTTATTTTAAAAAATTATTTTTAAGATTAGCACATTAAAACATCCAAAATATTAAAAAAATTAATTTTTTAAAAAACACGGATTGAACTACATTTCCAAATATGATAGAAGTAATTTCAGTTTTTCACTGAACTATATTGACTTCTAAATTATTCCTAACTAATGGACACATTGGTATGATCTTGATAGAGTACATATACATCTGAAGGGATGGAAGGAAGTGGTAGTGAATATATATTATAGTCAGGTACATGTAATACTATTTTATTTATATAAAATATATTTATTATTAATAAAGCTTTTTTATTTTTAATATTTATTTATATTTGATTAATGAATCTAATATTTAATTAATAAATTTCAAGTAAAAATAAAATTTATGGGACAAAAATATTTTGTAAAGAAAATTATAAAGCTGTTATAATTATGAGATTTCTATTGCATTAAAATATTGTTCCTAAATGTTTTTGGTTAATGTTCTATTAAGATTGAATATTAATTAGAGTTGTTAAAATCAATTTATATTATGTTCATTCTTTTATGAAAGGAAGTAGTTCCTCTTATAAACTAAGGTATAAGATATACTTGAAACTAATATGCAAGTACTTGTTATATGATATGTACATTGAACTGACCCGCAAAAAAATTACATATATGGAGAGATCACTTATGTTTATGGAAAAACTTTTGTAATAGTTGCGTAAGTGATCCTTAGACTTGAGATCACTAGGTTATTTTATATAGAGAATGTTATGCTTTGATCATGACCATACATTGTCCTAATCAAAGGTAACAAACGTACATGTATTAGGTATAACATAAACTATATGAAGATATTTAAGTAATAGGATTTATCATCTTAGGTGAATTAAAAAAATATTATATATGTTCTTAAATAGTATTGATTGTGAAATCCTTATCTAAAGTGGAATGAATTTCGAAAAAAATTTCAAAATCTTATTCAAAAAATTAATGATTATAATCTTGAGAACTAAAACAATTTAACAAAGTATACATACTCCATGATATAATATTTAAATCAGAACATCCATGATGAATGAATAATAATTACACTGAAAAACTAGATACTAAAAGGTTAAGTTAAATTAATTATAACTTTTTTAATATTTAGAGGATCATAACAAGTTACTAGACATTGTACTTGATCTTTAAATATAAATCAATCAATTATTAAATTAATAACAAATTAAATTATTTAATCTTATTTTATTTAGAATTATAATTTATATTTTGGTTACTTATTAGAGAACCTAGTAGGTCACACACATACTATTTGTCAAAAATTAAAATGGCATAATAAATCATTGTAAATAAATTTTAGAAAATTGAAGACTATAATATAATTAATATAGGGGGTTACAATTTTAAACTTAGAAAAATCAAGTAGGGACTTAATTGAATAAATTTAAAAGAATATCCTAAAATAATATATATGATATTATTTAAGGGGCAAATTGATATTTTGTTATCTATAGGGTTTTTTAAGTTTCCTTGTAAATAGAATATTATGTCTCTTATTTCTTACGAGAAAAAAAAAGTGAGAAAAGTACAATACATAAACACTTAAAACACAAAAAAAAAGAGCTAACACTCTAAGGTATAACAACCTCTCTCGCATAAAAGAGTTTAGAAGATTTTTTACTAGTGATTCGTGTGGATTATCATTTAAGGCTGGACACTTGGATGACTTGTGGTTTGCGACAACTCAATCTCGAAGCAAATATTCAAAGCAAAAAAAGAACATCTGATTTTCAAGTAATCTTCACATAAATTTTAAAAATTTCTAAATCTATCTAACAGGATTCTTGAGACTATTGAAAATTTAAATTTATTGTTTATGTTGTGTATATGTATCTCATGAAACCCAACAAAAAGAACCAACTTGTGAGCATAAATTGTAAATATGAGGGTTGACGAGTCCAAATTTTAATTACAAGGGCCTATCAAAACTTGAGGGGCTATGAGATTGATTTACCCAATATTGTTGATGTTACTCTCTAGAAGTCCTGTTATTGTACTTTGAATCTCTAATCACTGCTCTTTTGCTCATCAGGACTTAATTTCAATTATTTTTTTTTAGTTTAAATAATTTGATTTGTAATAATATATCATTTATTATTGATCTTTGGGTAAAAAGTCATTTCTATTTCATTCGAAATTAAAATTTTTTTTAGATGCTTTTTAAAAATACATTTGTTTTAAAAAATTATCAAATCAATGTTTTTTAATAATTTTTATATGATGATATTAAAAATAAAAAAAATATTTTAATACATAATTAAAAAAATACTTTTAAAAGGTATTTTGAAGTATCATACTAAACACACACAATCACTTGAGCTTAGCCAATTTCTTTTCTTTTTTTTTCCAGAAAAAGGAGAAGTGCTGGCTCTGAAACTAATTTTTCAAATCTAATACAAGGAAAAGAAACTGTCAAAAAGAAATTATAATTTAGAAAAAAGAAGAGGAGAAAATTGGAAGGGCAATTCTGAACCAAGGAATGCATTTCACTACACATGTGACGCAAGAAACATAAGTACAAGGTTGACACACTTGTCGGTCGAAGCAATACTTACAACTTACAAGGTTTAATTCGCATTTGGTCTCTATATTCTCATTTTTTTTATAATTTAGTTTCTTTACTTTTATTTGTTCAAATATCATCCTTTAATAAAAAAACAGTTTTAATCTTTAAACGTTGTCGGTTCCAAGAGCAGAAGTAGGCCATTAAAAAACAAACACAATCTAAACAGCCACTGTAGCAGAAAACAGAGCCCAAGAAAGGGTCTGCCTCCAGCAAAATTGGCCCTTGCCCTCGTAGCCATAGGCCCGTACGGTTCTCTCTTTCTACTTTCTACTTTCTAGATTCTGTTTTTAAAAATTAAAACCCCAACAAAAAAACTCCCTCCCTCCCTTAACCCCTAGAACCTTCCAATCTAAAAAATTAGGGCTTTTGTAGGGTTTAAGCTCCCATCCCTAAAATCCCTAAACAGAAAAAGAACCAAATTGCTAGAAAGATCAAGACTTTTCAAACCCTACTAAAGAACCCACCAAATGGTTCGGTCTCATAGCGCCAGGCTTGTTGGTTGGCTCTCTCGCCCTTCTCTCTCCCTTAACCTCCTCCAAGAATCTGCTAATTCCGTATGATTTTGCTTATTTATTTGCAGTTTTTGAATGAATTGCTTTAATTTACATTTTTAAGTAATGTGTTTTTTCTATTAATTGCAGGTACACAAGAGTGTATTGAATGGGAGTTATAGAAGATTAAGTACTACCACTGGGGTTTGTAATCCTGTTAGGTTTATTGGCAATTACTCTCCTAAAAATGGTAACTTGCACTTGTTTTGTTTCTTTCTCTTGCTCTTCCAGCGTTTTGATTTATGGGTTATTTTCAGATTCTTTGTCTGGTTTCTTAGACAGCTTATTTTTTAAACTTTTTGGTTGTTTCTGTGTATTGGGCTTGAAAAGGGAATTAATTTTACATTTTGGTGAATCTATATATTTTTCTATTTTTTTTTCATTTTCTTTGCTATTCTTGGGGGGGGGGGGTTTTTTTTTGGTACTGAATTTTTTTTTTTAATTTCGCAGTTAACCAAACAAATTGGTTGCAATTGGGAGCTTTAAATGCGAAATTTGGTGCTACGAGGTCGATTCATGGCTCTGGTATTTCACATGTCCTGCTTTTAATATTTTGCTTTTTAAATTTACCCTGTACTATATTTAGTACAAGTTTTCTTTTGTTGAAGTGCAATTGCTGTAACATTTATGCTGTTGATGCTTACTATCGTTTTATTCTAAAATATTTCCTCGGCATTTTGTGTGGCTAACAATGTATGTTTTATATCTTTTTTTTCTGGTCAGTTCATATGTCGAGAGATTATTATGATGTACTTGGTGTTGGCAAGAATGCTAGTGCATCTGATATAAAGAAAGCTTATTATGGGGTAGGTTTTCTTTTCATTATTTGTCCTAATCTTGCATATTTCAGTCCAATTAATGCAACTCTCAAGCTTTATTTCTTTTAATTTGGGTGTTAGGACTGTTTTTGGGGCAGATTCTTTTCATTATTTTTCCTAATCGTGCATATTTCAGTCCAAATAATGCAACTCTCATGCTTTATTTCTTTTAATTTGGGTTTTAGGTCTGCATGTTAATGTTTTTTCTTTATACTGTGATAGGATTACAGCTTTTACTTTGCAACCTTTTTTTAAGCTTTGTGTAATTTGTCTTCTGATTTCACTTTAGCACCATTCTGCAGCTGGCAAAGAAGCTCCATCCTGATACAAACAAAGACGATCCTGAAGCCGAAAAGAAGTTTCAAGAAGTTTCAAAGGCCTATGAGGTAAATTTTGCAGACCAGAATTTTTGTCCCTTCCTCTAACCGAGTTACATAGATTACTGAATGGAGAAACTTTTATTTGTTTTGGTTGCAGGTTTTGAAAGATGACCAAAAGCGGGAACAATATGATCAGGTTTCATATTTAATTTTAACTGTGTTTATATTATTAAATAAGTGGAAAATGAATGTCTGTATAACTCATAACCAAGTAACATACAGTATTAATGATTGATCGAAAACATGGGCAGTATGAGTGTTTATAAGAGGAGAGGATTGACATACAATATAAGTGAGAGGTTTATAGCTCATCACATGGTTGCTCTTAATTGGGAATTGTTACATGCATAAATATTGAAACCCCCCTATTCAGAATTATAACTAGCCAATAGAGTAAGATGTCTTATGTAGTTGTTTACTTGCCTAGTCTAGGGATAGTATATAGGATAAGGTCAACTGGTGAAATAAATCCAAAAAACTTGGCAGGGCGACAACTAATTAGCACCATCCAGAAGCTCTACCACAGTGAAAAATGGAAAGGTTATAGTTTATAATGGATAGGTCATTGTTGTAAGAATGATCTTGGATTTTGTTTCTTAGTGCCCCTCGCCGTGATAATTTTACTTGAGCAGTCAACTGTCAACCTGCAAAAGCAATTTCTGTTTGTAATCTCAAGAACTTGTCAAGCCTTGTGTGCCTGACCCAGCCAACAAAAAAGTTGTATTTTCAAATAGGAGTTGCTAACTTCTTACCAAAAAAACAATCAAGGATCTCATTCTTGCAGGTATAAATTGCATCTGTTCTAGCTTAACAATTGGGCATTATCTGGAAGATTAGGGAATTTTAGGGTCACTTAGATTAGGTAGTCCCCAACAGGTAGGCCAAGATAACAGGTAATTACTTTTTCAAAAAGAAGAAAAAGAATTGAAGCTTCCATGCACTCGATCGCAAATATGTGAAAAGGTCATTCATTTCGCCCTGTTAGCCTGAAACTATACCCTCCCCTGGTGGTGTATGTTAAACTTCTGCTTGCCTTTTATTCCATACAACATGCGCGTCTTTAAATTTTATCATTCATTTTGGCCTGGATGAAGTTCACATACTTTGCGAAGTTAAAAAAAAGAATATCAACCTTTGCATGCATGCATCTGCCATATTCTCTTGTTATCTCCCCCCCTTTTTTTCCTCTTTGAAGGTACTCTATCCATAGAATATGCTGAAATTCTCTTCCTTGCAACTTCTTTCTTTCTTTCTTTCTTTCTTTTTTCTTTAATCATATGTAATGTAATGACCCTCTTCTGTTAATATCTATATTGATGTTTGTTATATTTGCAAACTTATAGCTAGGCCATGATGCATTTGAAAACCAAGATAACTATCAGCCTGGTGGGCCAGGATTTGAGAGTCCATTTGGGGACTTCAGAATGGAAGATGTAATTTCTCTCCAGCTTCTTTTCCTTTGTTTTGATTCTATCATATTTAATTGTCTCTTTGATTGTCAATTATCTTGTGGTTTTATTCTGCTCATATCCAAATCTTAAATTAAATAAGAGCAGCCTTTTCTTAGGGTGAGAATTTACATTCTGTGCAGTTACAGACTCTTGGAGTTTGTTGGGTCCTTGTTATGCCTCCAGAACTATTAAGCCAGCAGTGCAATTAAAATCGTTTCACTGCATTGCAGTATATGACCTTATGTATGATGCTTTCTTATAAAATTGCCACACAATGGATGTTTTAATGCAATATGAGGAGAAATATATTTGCCACTGACTTTTTTCTTCCTATTTTTTAGTGGGGGTGGTTTGGGTCTTCTCTGTATTTTTCCCCTCTCTAAACAATGGATTTTCACAGTTGATGAACTTTACATGTTTTTTTTGTGCATGACACCACACTTGCTTTGATGGAGATCAGATATTCAGCAATGTATTTAGACAGAATGTCGCTGGCCAAGATGTCAAGGTTCTTAGAATTTCCATCACGTTGATTGGTGCTCTCTTTTTTGGCTTAGAATTAATGTTGATTTTCAGCTTCTTTTTAAAACCATCATGGATAGGTTTCTGTTGAACTTTCCTTCATGGAAGCTGTTCAGGGATGCACCAAAACTATCACATTTCAGACCGATGTGCCTTGTGAAACTTGTGGTTTGTTTATCTTCACTTGATAGCATTTACAAACATCATGACTTCAGTTTTTCCTTTTTTTGTGAGATTTATGTTTTCATAACTGCAGCTCTCTTGTAATTTCTTAAGAATGCGTGGCCATGGTTTTTTTTTTTTTTTGCATTTTCCAAGGTGGAGAAGGTGTTCCTCCTGGAGTGAAACCTCAAATGTGTAAACGCTGTAAAGGCAGAGGGATGGTTAGTCTTACTTGCTGAAGACCATGTGTGATGATGTTACTTATTCAGGAAATACTGGGTGTTTTCCCCAACTAACATGTAACATTTCCTACATTTGCAGATATCTATGCAAAAAGGGTTTTTCAGTTTTCAGCAGACATGTGATCAATGTGGTGGAACTGGGCAAACTTTTTCGGTACGGGAATCAATATCTGTTTTTATCTGGGGTCTGCAAGTCTTCTTTAAATAATTTTATGAAATGTTGATTTTTTTATGAGCAAAATTCTGGGAAGCATTAAAACCTTTTCTTTGTTCATGAAACAACCTGATAAGGTATTACTTTATACATGGGCACTAGTGAAGAATTTTTATTTTAAACTGTTGTGCATGATTGCATTAATTTTGGCTTCTGAATTCCTGCAATCTGGCAGCTTTGATTAACTTTGGCAACGCATTTTTAAACTATTCTTCCAAAATTTGATGATATGATGGGTCTAAGTCCCTTGGTTTTGTTTTTTAATATTAATGCATATGCTTTACTACTGTTGGTGTCAGAGCTTTTGCAGGTCTTGCCATGGACACACAGTAGTGAGAGGATCAAAGACAATTTCGTTGAACATTCCAACGGGTTTGTTTGTTGATCTTGAATCATCTTGTTAAATTTCCGGTCTTGTACAATATTGTGGTCTTATTTTCTGCCCAAGGGTAGCGCTCTTACATGCTCCACACAATGTGGTCTTGTAATGGTACATCATAGTTATTTTTGTTGTTTCTCACATTAGGCATCTCATATGAAACAAAGGATAGTGTGGTTGTTTCCTTGATTGCTTTTCTAGATTTGTTAGTTATGGTACCAAAAGCAGTTAGAAGCTAAATAAACCAGAGATGTGAACTTCAAGTTTCCATTCAAGCTCGAGATCTTGGGTGCTCGAATGATCCATGAAGTTAAAGAAATAAAAAATGAAGGCTAGATTAGTTTCAACAATTATATTTAGGTATCTACTATTTGTGGAACAGAAGAACCCTAAGCAATGATAGCAATGAGTCAGGGCTTTTGTTTAATCTGACAAATAAACTCCTCTATCATCCTAACACCATTTATGAAATAAAATATAAAATTGACAGATTTTCCTTTTTAAAAAAAACTAGATTAGGCAAGGTTAAATTGGAGCTTCAATACCCTTCAAGATTTACTACAGTACACTAGCTTTCCTGCAGACCTGTGTGATAATGCAATTGCTCATCACAAGCTTTCTTTGATCTTGCACATTGTCTTTCTTATTGGTATTCTGGAAGACAGGCGTAGCTCTGGTTGAGTTGTTTTGGAGGGAATTGTTTTTAGAACAAATCAATCTTGCTTTAAAAAAATAAAAAAGACTTGCACAGACTTTCCATGTGAATTGAATGGAACCATTTTAGATCTGCTTATTTGTTTTCTCTGGCTTTCAAAATGTTTCTTATTCCTTAGAATTGAATTTGGAATTTGGACTCAAGAAAGTCTCTTTAATTGATTTAAAATATGTAAAGAAATTGAATTTGGAATTTGGACTCAAGAAAGTCTCTTTAATTGATTTAAAATATGTAAAGAAAGAGGGATGCGGACATGGTTTCTCATGTACCAAGTGTAGTTTCCTGGTGTTGAACATGCTACTGGTGTGTAAATAGAGTAAAAAGTCCTTGAGTGGATAAATGGGGGATAAAGTTGACTGCTTTCTGTCTTAAAACAGAATTTCTTTGCAGTCATTATTTTTACACCCAGACACTTATTAGGGATAATATATAGATAGGGACATTATCCAGTGAGCTCAACTTCTGATTTCTGGAAACACTCATGAAAATGGTCTATATATTCGGTTGCCCATTTTCCCATGTGGAACTTTTTGCTGGATTTGGTGATTAAATTTGAGTTTCTTGACATCTGCAGGAGTGGATGACAATGAGACTATGAAGATCCATAAAAGTGGTGGAGCAGACCCAGAGAAAAATCAACCTGGTGATCTCTATGTGACAATCAAGGTAATTCAACTTGTTTAATATTTTTGTGCTGCTATTTTTGTGTGCTCCCTATTTCTTTGCTTACTAGTGTGATGTTTTAGGATGTAGTGTGGAGATGAAGGACAATAACATTTCCTGACAGCATTATTTAGCATGATGTTGTTTTATATGATTTTGTTTCTTTTGTGCCTTTTTTATTTGTATGGATGGTTGTTCCTCTTACTGCATTTTCATGGCATAACGAGCAGACTATGTTGCTTTAGTTTTCACATTGCCTTCTTGCTGGCAAACTCTTGGATGATTTTTGTTTCTTTATTTTGTTTTAAATGGTTATTTAATGGTCATTGATTGCTTGGCAAGCTGGATGGGGGAATCAGGAAAGAGAATAGTGTGACATGGATGGTAGATTCACCTTGTCTGCTGAATTTTATGCAGGGTTATGACAACATTTGAAAGATGAATAGAAAGTTAGCGTTTTAAGGAAAAAAAATATTTTTTTAGTTGTTCTTTTCCACTGTGAATGATCTCCTGGCTCTCTGAAATTTTAGTTTTTTGGTGGTTTGCTGTCTCTTTCTTTCATTTGTTTTGCTCTCTTTGCTTGTGTACTTCTAGTGTGCTTAGACTGTCTAGTCTCCTGTGATGCTTGTCAACTTCCTCTGATCTTATTGCAGCTATTTCATTTTCCATGTTATTGAAGTCGTTATTTTCCTCCCCCCCCCCCCCAGGTCCGGGAAGACCCTGTTTTCCGCAGAGAAGGCTCTAACATTCATGTTGATGCTGTTTTGGGCATTACTCAGGTAAAACCTTTTGTGTTTCATGGTCCTAGAAAAATACTAAGATTCTAATGAACGGGAATCCTTTCCTGTTTGCTATGTGGTTCAGTACATTTCAAGGTTCTCATTTACAAATTCCTTTTTTAAATAAAGTGTGGCACTCGGTTCAGATGGTCTTCTTGCAGAAACATATAGAATTTGCAGCTTGTTTTGATATATACCTATTATAAATCAGAACTGTTTAGTATTTATGCCTAATGCAAAAATTCATTCAATTGCTATTTGCAGGCAATTTTGGGGGGAACCATCCAGGTTCCAACTCTCACAGGAGATGTTGTACTTAAGGTTTGTTGGAAATCATTTTGCATGATTTGATTATTCTAAAAAATAAACTAACTCATCTTTACCTTAACCTGTTATATATTTTCAGGTCCGCCCTGGCACCCAACCTGGTCAAAAGGTGGTTCTGAAGAATAAAGGTGAGATGAATGCCAGTTCTTGCTCTCCTCACACCTGTCTTAGATAGCTTTCGGTGCTATATTCCTGCTGGAGGTTATCTTGTTAGCATACCTCCAAGCTTATGGTTTTCAATTTCTTAAGTGGCTTTTGTTTCCTTATCCTAGATCTTATCCAAGAATCTGCTATAATTTTTTGTTAAATACTGAATTAATGATGATAAATTTGGAAAAGCCTCAGTAGTTTGTTATGGTTCTCAGGGATGTTCCTTATTCCTTCAAGTGTGTGGTCTGCTACTCTGCTTTTGTCTGTGATGAAGTAAGATTTTCGTTGTATTTCCTGACAGGGATAAAAGGACGGGGCTCGTATTCATTTGGTGATGAGTTTGTGCATTTCAATGTCAGCATTCCATCGTGAGTTGGTCTTTTCTTTGTCAATTTATTTAACTCTGCTCAACTTTTGGATGTATTTGCTGCTCTGCCCACTACTAGAAATGGATGAATGAAGAATTATATAGGGATTTTAAGTTCTGTTTTGCCCATAATTTTTGGATGGCGAGTAAGGGCAATGTGTAATATATGATAACTATAGCCATCCTTTTGGCTCCTTAGTTTTTCAAGTGGTAGACAATACCTTTACAGAAAACATATTTTGCTACAGAAATTTGACCGCAAGACAGCGTGAATTGATCGAGGAGTTTGCCAAAGAAGAACATGGTGAATACGAAAAACGTGCTGTTGGAGCATCTGGGTGAGACCAGGGTAATATTTTCTTCTGCTCATCATCCCATTTTATTGCTTAGAAGATTATGCAACACAAGAGAATGATAAAGGACAGGAAAAAGGTCAACGGTAATAACCATCCTGTTTCAGAAGTTTTGTAGGAGAAAAGTTGAGATGTATCTGACTTTCTATTTATTTTGGATGGTGTGTTTTCCCCCCAGCAAATCACCATCCCCATTTGATACAAAATGGTAGCCTTCCATTGGAATAGCTTGACTTTGTACATATATTATATTTTGTAGTTTGTACCACAATGATTGTTGCCCCCTCTTTTTTTTGGATGAATTACTAGAATGATTGCGAAGCTGGTGCGTGCATCTATGCATTCAATTGAAGAGGTGTCAAGCTTGTGATACTTTCGCTGATTTAAATTTGTATGGTAACATTTACTTAACTCGTTAGTTCTTATGGTTATGGTCTTGAAAAAATAAAGCCTTTCTTTCTTGTTTAGAAAATGATTAATAATCAGCTGCCCCTTCTCCTATAGTTTAATTCTTGAATTATTTCCCGCATGTTAATTTCAATCTCTTGCAATTTAACAACAATAAGAGCACGTGTCTGCGTTTCCCTTGGATTTCTAATTTCTAAGGATGGTAATTTAATCTAATCTGAACCAAGTAGATATCAGTGTGATATTTACCGGTGAATAATAGATAGATATTTATGTCCAAATATAATCTAAAATATATATTTATTCTATATAGATTTGTTCGTAGAACATTTAGATTTTTTTAATACAATATGAGTTATATATAAATTATTTTATTTTTTATTGAATAATAAATGGTAATTAGATAACAAAAACTCAAAACTTGATAAACTAAGTTTACAAGTATTTAAATTTTTTACTCATTATTCTTAATGAATAAATAATGAATAGGACTTGATAAAAAGTTTATAAATATTTAAATTTCTTTCTCATTATTCTCACACGACTTCATTAGTGGATCCTAAGTTGCATGGTAAGAGGTCAGTTTTCCCTTCTTTCATTGGAACACGAAATCACTTACCAGCACTGTTTTAAAATGGGGATTTTACCATCCAAATCATAATTGGACTCCATTAAACCTTAATAGAGTTTTGAAAGGGTATGCAGTTTGATTTAGTGCTGTTAGAATTTCAGATAGATTTTGTATGTGTCAACCTGGATGCCAGTTGGTACCCGATTAAAATGTTAGAATGTTCTTGATATTATTTCACTATAGTTGTCTCATTATCGACTTAAAAACTAAAATGCATGGGGTGAACCCTATGCAATATTCACCCCCTCACCAAACATTGTGGATGGTCGTGTTTATTTTTTAAAAAAATTCATTTTGATTCTCAAAATTTTATTTTTGGTTGATTTGATCCTGATTGAAAGCCAATTAATTTGGATTTTTTAGGTAAGGGTGGAATTGGAAGAAAAAGAACCGAAATTAAAAATGATCCAAACATAGGTGACGTGTCAGAAGTTTTGGGAAATATACACTTTAATCCTCTAACTTTAAAAATAACATAAATTATACGATTTTGGTGCTTTTGTTTATTTCAAATTCAATTTTGGTACAAAAGTTAATTTTTTTATTTTTTAGTCCCTTATTAAGAGAAGAGAGAACAGTCACTGGATTCTAGCGGTAGAGAAAGAAAAATATCGTTGACACTGACTTAGGCCATCAAAACAGTCGATGTTTGTGCCAAATACTTCCATTTGATGAGGAGAATTCATATTAGGTATTTTTTTACCTTAAAATTTCATGAAAAAACAAATATGAGCTTGGTTTGATTTTTTATTTCAGATTTATTTTGTTTTTTTGGATGGTTTTTGGTTTTTTTGAGGCCTTGAATAGGTTTATCATGGTTTCTAAGGTGTTTTGGGTTAAAATATATTGAAAAACATGTTTTTGGGTAAAAAAAACTTAAGTCCTAATTTTGCGGCAACCACATCAGACGACACGTCATCTTTTTTTTTTTCAAAAAACTTTGGGGTGGACGATCATCCACCCAAGTTGCAAAAAACATAAATTAAAGGCCTAATTTCACAGGCCTTGACGACATGAACTAGGCGGGTTAGCATGGCCTTTGCTTCTTTTTTTTTTCTAAATTATTTTTTTTCTGATTTTTTTTTAAATTAATGCTTTTTATATGATCTTTTTCTCTAAATTTTTTTTATTTATATTTAGATTAATATTATTTCTCTCTTCTATTTTATTTAAAAAATCTCTTTTAAATGATAGTTATTGTATTTTGTTATGCCTTTAAATTATAAAGATTTTTTCTGATTCATATATATATATATTTTTATTTTTTGTATAGATGAATTTTATTTTTTAAATTTTGTAATGAAAATCTAATTAATTTATTTATGGTGGACACAATTTTATGTTGTAAAGGCATGGCTAATAGACTTGCAGAAAATGATCCCAAGTAGTGTAGGATGGATAGAGAACTCAAGCTCCTAAAAATGTATTCAGAGATGACTGATGGGATAAGCTTTTTCTTGCAGAGCGTTGCCATTTCTAATTACACGAATGATCAGTTAACAATTAAATACCTTAAAAGGTGTTTAAATATGAGATTAAAATTACTCAACAAATTAACCTCGCGCGTGGAGTATCATCCCACATCCTATTTTACTTTATTTCTTGCTCCCATTATTAGCATGTTCAAACTAAACTTCATGTACAATCAAGTTTAATGCAAGTCGTTCACATCAGATTAGGAAAATCATAACAAATTATCCTCTCGATAACTTCATGAATTCGAATACCTGCAGCCAGCCGCAATTTAATGGAGGAATGAGCACGGGACATTTTTCTAGACGACGATTCCATCTCGGAAATCAGGAGAGGAGGGGCTCCTGCGGCCTGTGGAAAATTAGCCACAGAAGCTACAGGGAATTGTTACTTGAGAGGCTGTTTATGACTGAGGTAAAATGCTAAAATGATCATCTATTTGTATATTAACAGAAACTCTTAAATCATGGTGGGTCTTTTTATATTGGCAGATAAGGGCTTTATAGACTTTTCCGTTTTTACTATTGTTATTTTTGTTAGAGCACGCATGCACCAGAGACTACTGGGCGCCGCCCACACCGTTGAAGCGGCACATGCATGTCTTATAGCGGTGTTTGGAAGCACGTCAACATTCTCTTTTTGATGGTACGATGCATGTACACGATGAAATGGTGGCTTGGTTCTCATCAGTTCTTTTCCTTTTCCTTTTTTTTTTTTTTCTTCTCAAAGTGGAAAGGTGTTCTTTTATTTATTTTTTATATTTAATTTTATCCTTATTCTTATGCTTACTATTTGTTTTATTTTTATCTTCTTTTAATTAATTTTTTCTTTAATTTTATTCCTTATTATTTGGTTTAATTTGTTTTTTATATATGAAATTTATTCCTCCTTCTTTTGATTTTTTAAGCTTTTCACTAATTAAATTTTGTTTTCAATTTCAAGCCTCGACATTATATTTTTTTTAATTTCATCCCTCTTCATTTAGTTTAATTAGATTTTGTTCTCATTCTTTTGATTTCTTTTTAACCTTTTTATTAATTGAATTTTGTTTTTAATTTTATCCCTTAACATTTAATTTTAATTTATTTTTATATTGAATTTAGTCCCCTCTTTTTACTGTTGTTTTTTTATCCTTTTTTATTGTGTTTTTTTGTCAAATTTCATCTCTCATATTTTTTTTATTGAGATTTTCTTTGTTTTTTTTTCCTTTTATAGGGTTAATCGGTTTTATGACCAGGGTGATAGATTTCAAAGATTAACACGAGTTGAATTTGATCTTTCTTTAGATCATTATATAAATTAATTTATTTTTAATTTTATTATTTAATATTTGATTTTTTTAAATTGATCTTTGTGATTTTTTCTTCATTTTCTTTTATGTGAAGCTATTTCAATCTTATTTCTATGGTTATGGGGTTAGCGGTTTAACATGGATTGACTCGAATCTTTTTTTTCATTGCTATTTTTGTAATTATTTTTTTCAATTTCATCACTCAATATTTTTTTTATTGAGTATCTTACTTTATTTTTTGTTATATGACTTTTATGCGGTTAATCCTAGCATATGACTATGATCACGATTTTCAAAGGTTAATAAGAGTTAATTTTAGTCTTTTTTATCTTTTTTAAAAATTATTTTTTTTTATTTTATCATTCAACATTTATTTTTTGAAGATTGATCTTTTTTTTTTGCATGGGGCTATCTCAATCATATGTCTATTGTTATAGGGTTAGCAAATTAACTCTATTTGACCTAGATCTTTTTTTTCATTGTTTTTTTTTTAAAAAATATTTTTTTTATTTCACTATTCAACAAGATTATTAGATAATTGAGATTTATAATTTTATTTAATTCTTTGTAAATAATTATTTGATTAGATAAAAATTTTATTTTCATAAACAAAACATATTTGAATATATTATTCAAATATCTTGATCTTAATTATTATTTTTTATTGAATATCTATTTATTTAATTTGATACATGTATAGATATTTTAATTTATGATTGAAAATTCTTTACATTTAAAAACATGTTAAAAAACCTGTATCAAATAAACACGAGGCTTATAACTAGTTACACCCACCCCACCCCACCCCTCGTCGTGGAAAAGACGATTACAACGAATACAACATCAAACAGGCGCCATTCTTTCAATATGCCATGCTGCAACGGCAACTAGCAGTGTCATTTTCCATCACAAGGCTACTATAAAACAAAAAATATATTATTTTCATTAATAATAATAATAAAAAGTGGCAATCCTTTATCCCTTACAGAGCAAGGGTGCCAAGAGCAAGCTGCCCTTGCAAACAAATTACAAAACTAATTTTTGAGTTGAAGTTACAAAACTAACTTGCTGGAAAATTAATCATCAATTTATATAGTGTACCTACATAACAACATGTCATTTATCATCTATCTTGCACCTCATGATCCCCATGCATGCTCAATCAATTATATCCACGAGGGTGATTTTTGGACAAATCGAATACAGATGGTTTCTTTGGCACACCTCGGTACTCTTCAGTTTCTATGAGTAGTTGACGGCTGGTCACCACTGTAATTGATTATGAAAGGATGCCCCCTCCCACAAATGGCAAGAAATACGAACACTTCCAATTGTTTAAGCCTTGCCACTAATCAATCCAATCTCTGCCTCGAAACTTCAAGCTGCAACTTTGGCCTTTGCTTTCTCTTTCTTGGCATCTAATGATTTTAAGCCTTTGCCCAACCCAATAGGAGCCTGATCTTTCCCTGATGTTTGATCTTTTTGTTTATCTACTGGGTCATTAGAAGACTGTCCATTAGCTTCATTGTTCACTCCACCTGCTTCCTCGTTGTTGATGGAATCTGGAGTCGCCCCTGAGTTAATGATGTTGAGGAGCTGAGTGAATGGTGGCAAAGCTTGTACAGGAACACCATGTGGGCGAATCAAGAGCCCCCTAGCAGCTGCTTTCTTCCTAGCTTCTGCTGCTGCACGAGCAGCTCGTTCATCTACTCCCCTCCCTCGTGGAAGGGCTTCACCAACTATTGCAGAATTAAGGGATTTGTTAATGGAACTGCTAGAGCTCCCAGATCCAGATCCTCCAGCAGCAGCAGCTTGGAATGCATGCAGCAGGTCAGGATTAGCCTGACACTCAAATCAACATCAGAAATTCTGGTCTCCAATAGACACCAGCAGACACTTACAAAGAGACTATACATCTTGTCACTCAACTTAATTCGTGTAATTACTAATTAGAGACGTAAGGACTACACAAAACTGGAAGAATATTGTATCAGGCAAAACAAAGAATTTCTGATGAATGCACAACGTTTTTTAGCACAACTGCTTGGGCATGCTTTATGTTTTACAGGGAACCATTTCCACAAGCACAAAAATAATAAAATGGCCATATCCATCATCTAAATACCAATAAACCATCTCATCAGATTAAATCAAAGAAAAATTAAGTAACACTTGCCTTCAATATATCTATCGCCTTTTGGGCAGAAGTTGCATTCAATGTCTGACCTTTCTGCTTCTGCGCATTCATCTGTAAATAAAAATATATTAAAAGTTTAGAAACTGAGAAACAGAAGAGTAAAATAACGTTCTTGTAACACTGCATCAACCTGCAGTTCTCGTGCCTTAAATGTGCTCATCCAGTTTTGGGAATCTCGTGTCCTTGAGTCCTCCTCACCAAGTTGTTTGACAAGTATGTCGTAGGTTTTCTTCTCATGCTGTGCACAAGCAAAAGCTAATTCAGTCATCTGTGCTTTCTCTATATCAGAGAAAATCAATACTAAAGAAATGTCAAGCAAAAACATGCCTGGTGTGATAGCTTGAATGCGCCCATACAGTTAAATGCGATTGCAAGAGCATGGTAGCATACAGCAGTTTGAATATGCTCCCCTCCTAAAAGCCTCTCATTCTTTTTCAAGGCCTCTTGCAGATAGCGAAGAGCCGTGTTCATCTTTCCAATGTCCTGATACATCATTGCAACATTTATGAAGGTCGCAGCCACATCAGGGTGATCTGGGCCAGATGACAAACTCAATAAGAGCAGCGCACGAGACATGTGCCGCAGTGCAAGTTCTGTTTGGTTCAGTCCATGGTAAAAGAGAGCCATGTTTCCGTAACTGCATAATTGCAAAAACACAGTAAGCCAATTCAACCAAACAAATTTTAAACAGGTTGCCAACTGTTGAATGCAGAAACCGAAATGAAGATATCTCAATTTTCAAAGAATTTAAGACTGCAAATTTGTCAGACAATTGTCAGTGCACAGCAAAATAACAACACCACTGCAAATTAACTTAGTACGAAGGACAAAATGGCAAGGAAATGATACCTGTGGGCAGTATCAGGGTGGTCTAATCCCAGGCAACGTTCATTTATGATCAACTCCTTGTGCTGTTGGATGATTGCTCCAGCCATATCACCAGCATGGTACAGAACCATGGCCAGGTACCTGAATATTCAAGTTCAAGTGCAAAAGAATAAACAGAGAATCACTGCTGAATAGAAAAGGCAAGTTGAAGTTGGGTCTGATTATTGTAGATGACCTTGCATTTTCAAAGTATACTCAGATAGTTAAAATAAGCATGATTTCACATGTCATTGACAAAAAGTCAAGGAAACAGAATCAGAAATTAAGAATTGTTTGGTTATTGAGTTACAATACCTACCGACAACAGTTAGCAACCTCACGATGCATTGGACCAGTCACCTAAAACACAAAATAAAATGGTCAAGATATTTATCTCAGAGACTTCCTAACTGGATGGAGAAAAAAGAACAAAATACCTGTTGAAAAATGGAAAACAAAAAAAAAATGGTCAAGATATTTATCTCAGAGACTTCCTAACTGGATGAAGAAAAAAGAACAACATACCTGTTGAAGAATGGAAAATGCCTCAGAAAATAATGTGTAGGCTTCACTAAGCATCCCCTGAAGCAAAAGAAAGCGACAGTATTAAATAACCGCAAACATCTTTCAAGACACGCGTAGCATATTCTCTGAAATGTTTTTACATTCCACAAAGTCAAAGATCATATGCTAGGCCTGCAACTTGCCACCATGCAAGGCTATGCTACTTGAAAATAGGTTACCAAAGAATAATATTCCGTTTTTTTTTTTTCAGATACTGTCTTTACCAAAATTATGGTGTGATGAAATCCATTTTAACCCATGCTCAAATAGGATTTTAACACAACTAAATTTGAAGTTAAAAACCTACAACTGTTCTGGAAGAAACATTATCCTAATCAAAGAATTTAATTCTTTAAGGATCAACACAGTACAATCATCCAAGGCCACTAATGAAGGCAACCTTGTCCAGAACATACCTCAGCCAGTTGAACTTTTCCTGTTTCCACAAGATTCTTGGCTTCTGAACATAGAGGAACTGAATGCTTCACCACAGGTTGGAGATTCAAGATATCTGACATTTGGAAAGGCATTGCAGTATGGAGATCATATTTGCGAGCTGCAATGGTGATGCCCACCTATTATGGGAACCACATAAAACACAAACCATTTGCCATTTAGAATGTCAACCACAAGCCAACATGAAATTCATCAGTCTATTCTGAAGTACCAGAATATAATTACAATTAGCACCCCAAAGGCAAACATAAAATGTTTTTCTTTGGCAAGAAAATCATAATAATAGGAAACAATGATCACAGTGGTAGAAAGAAAAAAGAAGCATGGGCATTTATGGCCACTAATGAACATATACTTATAAGAAGAAAGAAAAAAAAAACTGTTCCAGGCAGCACAGGATGGAAATGACATTTACCAAAAATCAATCATTGTGAAAACTCCATCGAAAAATATAAGTATGTCAATATGAATGGATGACATAGGAACTGAAACGGACCTTTTGGCAAAGGTTACGTATAACTGAGACTTTCTTCACTTGTAACCTCGCATCCTCTGGCAACTCAAACTATACATAGGAGAACATTAGATCCAGCATATTATACTCGCATTTTATATTTTAGCGCTAAGGTAATAGAATAATGCCCCCTTACAAATGATAATCGCAATGTTTCTCATAAGTCAAATAAAAAGCCATGTAAGAAAATGGACTAATTCAATTTCAAGTTGATCTCAAATTATATAACCCACATTATGGTAAAAGATACCTCGTATTTGAGCTTTGCAAGTTCCTGAAGGTCAGACCATAGAGTTTCTGAGCTAACATTCATATATGAGGATTGATTCTTTCTTGCAGATGCTCCTTTCCACCTTGTTTGGCCCCTAGAGGATTTTCTTGAAGAATGATTGCTAGCTTGTTCCTGCAAGTGTTCCAACATAAGAAACCAGTCGATTAAACATTGATGAAAGAGATTAGATATAATAGGAAAAATATTTCAAGTTTAAACACAAGTCTTCCTCTTCCTGTGAGATTCGACCTATCGAATCTGGGAAATGGAATGGTCAGAAGGGAAAACAAAGCATATGGGGGCCTTAAGAAGTATAGCTCATAACAGCTTAGGAGCAAATACAATCTGATGAAAGTAACTGAAAAACAATTATGACTATTAATCTTTTGCAGACATACTTTCTTTGTTGCTCTTGAAGGCGAATTATTAGTTGAAACTTTCACACCAACAGCTTGACAACTTCCGAAGAAACAATTGTAAAAATGAGAGATTGCTGGCCCTAAATCATTATCATCTGTGTCCCTGAGGAGATCCTGTATCAACAGAATAAAAAGGCAGGAGAAAGGCAATCGCTTAGTACCAGAGGCACGGGTTTAAAGGACATATATGTGCCTGCGTGTGCACTTTTTCATATTTAGTGTCCTCCGCAAATGCCAATAAGATAACTCAGAATTTCTTATTCTGATTACGCAATAACAGCTTGCTGTTCTTGCCCATGTAAAATGAAATTGATGAATCAAAACAGCCACCAATCCCCGTAACTAGATAGGAGAATTTAAATTTTAACAGCAAATGAAAGCATAATTAATAACAAGTCCAGCCTACCAGAGACTCATCCCCAAAAAAATCCGTCAAAAAAATCTATCCATTAGATCAGTGGGCTCCACATGGAGTCACTGATCTAATTGATGTATTCTGCAGCACATTAGCATTTTTCCACAGTATGCTTCAAAGATCTATTGCCGATTAATGACAAGATGCACATATAATGCATTAGAAAGGATAGAACAAAAGCAGCTTCTGTCCCAAACAGGTTTGCACATGCAACAAAATCACTTGAAGACAGATGCCTGGCCTGGACTGACCAAATACCAACTAACTGGTGATTAGCTGGAGCAAAATTATCCTAAGAAAACACTTTAGAGAACTACAAAATGCCTCTCTTAGAAAACTGGGTGGCCCAGTTGCCAAAACACTACAGACACAGTGCTGTCAACATGCAGGTAATAGGCCTTGCATTAATTTGAAGACCTTCAAAAGTTAGTCAGCACCTTTTTTTTGAAAAATAGAAAGAACAGCAATACGTGGCATTTGAGGGGGTCAGATAAAGCTGATCACCTTGAGGAGGTGCTTTGCAGACCTGACAATGATCTCATTGGAACAAAGATCCCATAGATGAGGTAAGTGTTTTGTCCCTTCAGCTACCTAAAGAAATCATTGATTTGTGTCAAATGTAATAACAGAAAACAGATTAAATAATAGTGACTTCTGCTATCACTATATTAATGAATCAAATTTAAGTTGAGCTACAAAACTTGTTATTTGACAAATTTGTCAGAATCTTGGCACAAATGTTAGAGAGCATTAAATAAATGTATAAGCTTACCTTTCCCATGTAGCGAACATTAATTCCATGAGCGTGTAGTGCTTCAGTAAGAGTCTGTCCATCCATGGGTGAGACTTCAAGTGTGCAAAGATCTTGGACGAACTTTGGAAGTACAGTATTTGCAAGATATGAACTAACTTTCTTCACATTTTCTTCATCCACTGCTATCTCCTGATAAATGGCAATTGAAAAAAGAATATGAACTCCTAGTTGTTTAGTGTTACTGTGTGGCTACCGAAACAGCTTTTGGGCCACGATTGGTAACAAAAGTATTTGGTCACTAAGAACACCAGCAAATTCAAATAGATAGTGGGATTTACAATAAGAAAACCGAAAGGTTAGATGTTCACCTCTGGATTCCCAGACAACTTGAACTCAGTAAAAACATTAGGGTTAAAAAGTATTTCTTCAAGGGATTCAGAGCTTCCAGCAGGAGGAGGAGCACTTTCTTCTACAGTGTCAGCTTTCCCTTCTTTAGCTATCTCCTGAAGACGAACGCAAAAGGCCACATGATTCAAATAAGTGCTCACACACTTGTGGGTAATAGTGTTCATATAAATATTACAATAAAATGCACTTGACATTTATAACAAAATTCAGTTTACACTTGCCCTCCGAAGAAATCTGAAGCCATATGTCACTGTTTGAACATGACACTGTAACTATGTATAGCTTCAGATATAATAAGAGAATGTTCCACCCTCAGTCACAACTGTGTCATGTTGCAGCATTTATGACCAAATAAAACAAACAAACATTTCAATTGCATAGGAACCCTCCAGATGACCCCCTGCATGCATGCATTTCAATCACATGAACCTCATAAAGTGCAATTTATTCTAGCTTGAGCATGGTGCCAGAAGTGAAGAAAAGGTTGCCAAACAATCTTACTTGATTGTTGATGGGCACTGCAGCTTCCTCAGATTTAACTTGCTTATCAGCACCAGCAACTTCTGTAGAATCAGCAGCCACTTGAACCCCTCCCTCAGATTTAGGTCTCCTCTTCAACCTTGCCACAGCTTCGGCCTTAGCCGTTAAAAAAAAAAAGAATGAACATGCAGAAATAAGCCGGTGATTACCAAATTATTTTGTCCATGCGAACATACCTGACAGAAGGCAGTGATTAATTCTGGTCTCAATATGCAAAACCGCGAGCCAGGTCTAGTATAGTTTGCATCACGAGGAGTTACTCTCATCAAGTCCAGTAGATAATGCCTGATAAAAGAAATAAAATTACCAATCATAACAAGCGCTTATAAAAGAATGAATATTCTATGGATGTTAACATGTGGTACCACCGAACTCCACTCAACAGCACTTCGATGCTTAAAGTTTATTAAACAGATAGAAGCACAGTAATGCAAATGCTGATTTATTCTTTGATTTTCATTTCATATTTTAGTGAAAAAAAAATACAACTACGAAAGGATCAGCAGCCATGTAAGGCAGTTCCCATACTGATGGTGTCATCATTAATCATTACCATAACACAAAAAAGGCAATAAAGAAGACAGAAAAGGTCACCAAGTGATAGAAGTGAAGAGAAACTATAAAGATAAAAACCCAGCAGATCAATCACCTCACCTGTCATCACTACCCACAATGCCCTTGCATTCCACTGGTGCAGCTAATTTGAAAGCATTCCCAGATCCATCTAGGACAGCATGTTCCTTTAGATGAAGGCGTTTGGCAGCTTCAACCACCTGAGTCGCACAGAGATCAGTACTTAACAAGAAAGTGTGTGATATACAAATCTGAGAACATACTAATGTTTGGATGTAGCATGGTGCCCAGGATATTTAGCTGGTGCCAGATACAAACATACTTCCCAGGACTAATAACAAAATTATCTACCCTGAATACAAGATGCTCTCAATTAATGATGCATTACCATCAACCCATAATGACAACTTAAATTTCTGCTCACCTTGGAATGAAAATCTTCATTCCAGCATATTTTCTTGCCATTATCAACAGAACCATACAGCAGAGAGTCTGATTTATCCCCTTGAAGAATGCCAGGTAAGACACTCTAAAACAAAATTCAAAAGAAGAGTGGGATGATAATAGGGCCAACAACATTAAAAATAAGTCTAAAAAAGAAAAGACAGGAACAACAAAAATGACCACTGGCTGTCAAGTAAGACAGGAAGTTCAATGCAATCGGAAACGCAACATGGATTAGGATTTGCGATATTATTCTTTTTTCCCTAAGATGAGAGAAAGAGCAATCTTTAGCAAATAAGTAATCATATAACCTATGATGACAGAAAAAGCAGACACCAATTTTGTCAAGCAGCAAAAGAGAGCAATTTGCCTAAAATTGCATTCCTTTTTTATATAACTTCAATGATAACTGCATGCATGCATGTTAGACTAAAAGTGGTGCGTGCATGTGAGTGTGTTTCCGTGTATGTGAATTTGAGTGCGAGGGCGAATGCGAGAAACAAAGAAGAATTGCATCTACGATGCACACCTGGGCTACCACTCTGTGACCCCTGTAATCAATTATGGCCATGGCAAGATTATATAAACCAGGGACATCAGCTTCCTGGTAGGATTTGGTGCCTTTCAGATCATTATTTGCCGAAGCATATGTAGCTTGTTCACTCTCAGCCAACTGTGGCTCAGAAGATTCGGGAGGCAATTCCATCACTTCTGCGGTTGATCCATCACATTTCACCCCATTAGCAGTGGCCTTTTCAGATGATTTAATTGAAGAACTAGTGTTTTCAGTCTTTGAACTAGCATCTGAATTACATTTCTTGGAGAGCTGTTCAAGGTCTGAATCCACAGCAAAACTGAAGAATATATTGTTGTGAACATACCTAGAATAAGAATAAACAAGAATGAGATATTATGGAAAAGTTTACTAATGATCACAAACCTCTCAAAGAAATAGCATTTTAGCTAGCATAGCCCGTAATCATTCATAAGAACATAAAGATGCAGAATACATCACACAATGCTCAAACCGGCAAATAGCATTGACTTCAAGGATGGAATAAAAATTCAGAAGTTATAAGGGTCCCACTAACATATGAAAGCACTCTGGATCTGTTGGATTTATGGGAGGAATACATCTGCCGATGACTCCAATAGCTCCTTTAATTGCTGCATCAACAAAGTCAGAAGTCACTTTGTAGAGAGCTCTATCACGCAAGATCCTGCAACAAAACCACCCTGATAAGGGATAGAGGATGAAACTATATAAAGAAATTGTACATTGTAACAGCACGGGACATGCATAACTTTATAAAGGTAGTAGCACATATGACAAGTATACCTTTCCTGAGGAGTTGAGTGGGGAAACTCTCGACAGGATTGCAACTCCTCATTCCAATCTCTTTGCATGCCAATCAGCTCACTACCATACGAAAGAGTTAGTGCATCCTCCGCTCTGGCTGCATCAGGTCTGTGATCTGACCCAAAAAAATCCATGAAGCTTATGCAGGTGAATGTCAAATGAACCACTGAGTTCCACAGATCTGTCATTTTTATGGATAGCAGCCAATTCATCCAACAGTGCATATTTGGTGCCATGTTATCACATGCTACTGTGGCTACAGTGCCTTGAATTGTACTTCAAAACCCTATTTTTCTTCTGTATTGATCTTCATTTTAGTAGCATATATATCCAATGTATTTTATTATAAAATTTCACCACCAAATAAAATTCTAATTATCTTTTCAGGACAAAAACTTTTTCAGAACAATTAATTAGTTGATGCAGCCGGTTCTTACATTGCATGCCTGAAAATATACATGATCACATGGTACCTAAATAAGTAATTTCAGCCAAATTTAATCCTGAAGAAAAAACCACTATCTAAAAAATCAAGGTATGAATAAAAAAAAGGACAGATACAGGAATTCAGGGAAGATACATGGCCAGGTTGATTTTATCTTATTTCTTTTGGTTGTTATTGCTGTTAAGCTTGAAAAGCCTTATTGATGTGAAACTGAATAGCTTCCATAAGGGTAAAAACTGATCAGACTCGGAAGAGGAGATCCCTTCTCCTCCATCCAGTCTTTTCTCCTCCAATTGCCTCTTTTCATCTCTCTGTTCTTTAATTATTCCTCTGACTTCCTGTGCCACAATGCTTTGTACCAGTATGTAGCTACAACACCATAACACCCCCCCTCCCCAACTCCCATAAAGGATGCCTCATTAAAACTTATCAAAGCTTGAATTCAAGATTTGCCACCAGGAATGATGTGAGGCATAGATTATAATTCACAACTTAGAGAAATAAACTTTCAGGTAAAGCTTACTTTACTTGAAAAATACCAACAGAAACTTCCTCAAAATCTATGACAGGTGGACCGTGTTTCTAAATGAACAAAGCAATGACATAAATGAAAGAAGAGTTTGAAGTTTGGATGGAATTAGACAAGTTTGAGAGTGAGCAACAAAAAAACAAAACTAATCAAGATTAGAAGTACAGCTGGTACCCCATCTAAAAGAAGCCAAAATACCTGGCTAGTTGATTTACTCTAAAAATTGCAAGGAAGAATGTCCATTCAAGTTAAAGCAGTGTTCTGCAGCTTTAGGAACTAAATAGCATAAATATACAAAATAGAATACAAAAGTTCAACTTACCAGGAACTGGATATAATCCTAGCCATGAATTCGGTGGCAGGAGAGATTGTACATTTTCAAAAGGGTGTGCAGAGCCCTTACGCTCCAAATTTTCACGAAAAGCTTCAAAATAGGAACACACGAGGAAACATATTATTCAAAAGTCAGAACTAAGAAATGAACTTCAAGCCTCAATAAAATATAAATTCTCAATTGCCTTCCTTTACCTCTTTTGAACGTAGGACTGATTTTCTGCAGGAGTCCAACAAGGGTTGTTGCTTCAGAAGTAGCTTTGCTGGGCCTTGGGTCAAGGACATTCCCTGTGCTTGAATTGACATAGAACATCTTTATGGTTCCAGTAACACAATATCTGTTACCCTCCAATGTTACTGCATCCAGATAAATCAAATCCCCAACAAGCCTGGAGAGGCAGCCAAGAAAACAAATTATTTTGCTAAATCACGCTCCAAGGGAAATGTTGGATTTTTTGTGCAAATAGTCAGAGGAGAGAGTGAGAGGGCTGGACCTTCTATGGCTTGGAGGGGGATTGAAGGATGAAAACACAATACTGTCCACACACTTGATTTCTTTTGTTGGGAATGATAACAATTTACCAACTGAGCCGGCAACATCCTCCATGAATCCCATCCCATCAAGCTCAGGGACCTCTGTTTTTCCAGTATCTACATTAAAGGCATTGTATGAACATCTTTGGCACTGAATGAAGTGTTAAGAAATACTTTATAAGTAATTAAAGGAGAATGATAATGATTTTAGGATGAATATCACAAGCCACCTGAACCCGGAGCTTTGTTTTGTGCTGTTTCATACTCTAAAGCAAGGGATGTTGATAATGAAGCATGAAGTGTAGAAAGTGAAAGTAATTCCCTTGTGTGGTGAACATGTGCCCTGATCGATCTATCATCATATGGTGCTGCCAAAAAAGTTTCCATGTTAGAAGTGTCCATAAATGGATCTCTACTACCAAAAGAGAGAGCGATGCTAACAGACCGGTGACCATCTCCAAGGAGCAACCACCAGAAGTAATGTCAGCTACTTCAGATATTTCATTATAATCTTCTAGTTGATGAGTGGAACCATCCTTCGTGTGCAGCAACAAGTCATAGCATGTATAGAAACAGGTCTCAGGAGCATCAAGAAGGAATTGTCTTACATCCATGACAGAATCTCCAGGGTTCAACTGCGATTTTGTATTATTTATCAATTGATTGACATAAATAAGCAAATAACATGCCAAGAGCAAGAGCATGTTTAAAACTTGAGGCCATTAGTTAGTTGTTTGAGCAGGAGGGAAAAAAAACTTCTGCATTGCCGAATGGTGACAGAAAAAACCTGTACTACCCAATGCACAGAGTGCTATAAAACAATAAAATATCTAAATGGAACAAGTTAGCTCACTTGTAGCTCAAGCTTCTCGCCACTTTGAGATTTGACAGAGACAGGGTAAAGATGAAGATCACCTGCACTCATAGGGAAAACACCACATGAGATGTGTGACAAAACAAAAGATAAAGATTACAAACCAGTAATGCAGCATTTAATTAAGCTCAATTTCAACAAATGATTGGTGCAACCATTTCACTAGGTTGGGTTGGCAGAGAAATAGTAATGTTACCAAACCATGCCGTTAGCGAAACACTATGAGGTTTAGGAAAGCAAAAAAAAATATCATAAAAATAACCTTGCTTTGCTTCACTAGCAGGATTTGCTGTTTCAGATTCCTTTATCTCTGAGGAGCCATTAGTTGATTCACTCCCAGCTGATACTTCATTGAGAGTAGCTACATCAGCTTCTGAAGCAGTTATGTCATCCTTCACAGGAGCATTCGATGACGCCACTGGCTCCAAAGAATTTGTTGTGTTATTGGACCCTCTCCGATTCCTCCCTTTATTAGATTTCCCAGCCATTTTCACCTCCTAATTCGACAACTTAATAAGGTTTACTAGCTTTCAAAATGAAAAGAATACCCAGTTCAGTGAAAACTGAAAACATCATCAATATACCAAAGAATCCGAATGCACAAAAGAGAATGCAATCATTCATTGATGTGTGTGTGCATGAGTGCATCTGTAAGTACTCTTGCATAAATGAATACATATTTCATTTAGAAAACAGTGTTCTAAGACTTTAAATCCTCCTGCACTTGCTTGTCTAGGAAAGTCCCAACCTGGTAGCTTTAAAGCCAAAAGGAGCTTTCAAGTTTCAATCATTGCAAAATGAACTAAAGTAACCATTTGAGTTATCGCGCGCACAGGGGATACTCATAAACAAACTTGAATCCTGTAGCACCAACTAGCGTTGATGAATCTATTTTCACTTTCACCTTAAAACTGATGAGACCAGTCAACAAACACCAAAATCCCACCCCACATAGATAAACATAAAAATCAACTATTTCAAAGCCCAAAAATACATGCAATTTTAAACTATAGGGTTATTAAAAATTAAAATCAATCAAATTCCATAACCAAAAATCAAAACTTTGCACTATAAACACTATTCTACACCCCAAAAAAAATCAAAGAAATCAAAACCAACATAAAAGAAAGAAAGAAATGAAAAATGGGTTCCTAAAAAGCAAGGAAATTATCAAGGAAATAAACTAAACATTCATTCTTTATTGATTAGTATTACCACTTAAGTGACGAAAAAAGCTTCAATCCAATCGCAGCTCTATATGTTGTTGTTGTTATTAGTTGTGTGTAGGTGTATGCTAGTAGATGTATAAAAAGGGGGGAGAGGGGTTTTAGAGAGAGAAAGAGAGGTTTTAGCAGGAGGGCTAACAAAACAGGAAGTGGCTGAGAGGCGGCGAAATTTCTCCGTGTTACTGCGTTAAAGAACATGTTTGGAAATTGGTTAGCTGTGTTTTGTTAAAAAATTAAATTTAAAAAAATATTTTTTTTAATATGTGGATGTTCAAATAAATTTTAAAAATTAAAAAATATATAATTACAATATATTTTCAAGTAAAACACATTTAAAAAAAATTACTATTATAATATCAAATAAATTCTAAATACATTTTAAAAGTGTGTTTGTCATGAAAAAATATTAAATTAGTGTTTTTAATAATTTTTATATATTGATATTAAAAATGTAATAAAAAATAATATATATATATATTAATATATATATTTTAATATATTTTTAAGTAAAAAATCAATTTTGAAAAGCACCATACACTACAATATAAAACACTCCCCTTTAATTTTACTAGATATTTGGCTTGCATTTCACTACGGGTTAGATTTTTTTTCTCAACAAAAAAATTTATATATAAATTGTTTTAGCACGTTTTATATTTAAAAAAATTCTAAATGAAAATAAAAATATATATAAATACATATAATTAAATAAATTGAAAATTATGTGTTAATAAGTGAAAAGTACCATAAACGATGACTAAAAATAAAAACTAAAAAAATCAAGAGACATGTATAGATCAAGATATTTAATTTTTTTAATTAAAATAATTTTTTTATTCAATCAAACGATAAAAAAATAGACAAAACATTTAATTGATTGAATAGAATAAAAAAAATAAGAAAAGGTACACGATTTTTTTGATTAGAGGGTTAAATTGAAAATGAAATAACTCTAACAAAAAATAAATTTAAATTTAAAAGAACAATAACTAAATTGAAAACAACAACACAACATTGAAGTGTGAAATTTAAAACCAATAAAACTTTTATAAAAGGACTTTGAAAAAAATAAAAAATTAAAATAATAAGAATCAAATTTAAAAAAATAATATATATAGACTGGAATTAAATGACTAGGTTGAAAAGAGATAAAACTTTTATAAAAGAGTAAAGGAAATAAATAAATAAAAAATAAGGATCAAATTAAAAAAAATATATATGACGAATTGAAATTAAAGGACTAGATTTAAAAGAAATTAATACAAAAAAGGCAATGATAAAAATAAAAAACTAAAAGAAAAGGTACATAAGTTTTTTATTAGAGGGTTAAGTTAAAAAAAAAACTAACTTCAACAAAAGTAAAAAATAAAATTCAAAAAACGATGACTAAATTAAAAACAATAACACACCATGTACATTGATTGAAGTATGAAATTAAAAACCAATAAAACTTTTATAAAAAAAATTAAGAAAAAAAATATAATTTACATTAAAATGTTATTTAATTTAAGTAATTTTTTTTTATCAATTTACCAAATTGATATCATATACAGCTTAATATCTTTTCAAATAATTTTACATATTTTTCTAACTCCATGTAATTTTACATCAAATCATCAATTTAAAAAATATTCACCATCATGGTAAAAAA
>Ga0325404_1000930_pt1 | contig 30137 bp, 23 predicted proteins | sample PopdelMetagenome_18_FD_205664 | JGI IMG/M metagenome (GOLD analysis project Ga0325404, IMG submission 205664) | Populus deltoides microbial communities from Bellville, Georgia, United States - Xylem-Control-R1 | ecosystem: Host-associated > Plants > Phyllosphere > Stem > Wood/Secondary xylem...
GCTCTTGATGCGGTTAGTGGCTATAGCGCTAGGGCATTATGTGTTACTGAAGATATCAAGACTTCTTGGGGTGGCAAGGTTTAATTTTGCCATTGGATTGCTAGCAAGGTCTGAGTAAGGAGTTGCACCTAATTGGTAAGTTGTTGAAGGTCTAGTTAGGTATAAGTGCATGTGATAATGGGTAAATTTATCATATGTCCTAACCCAAGTGTCTTGGTTGTGTGTCATGAAATGACTTAAAAATATCATAAACAAGTTTTAGAACCTGATGGCTTTTTTATCAGTTTTTCATAAACAACATTAATGATGAGGTCTCTAAATATCCAAGTAGCTTATGACTAAGACTTATGTATTGAATAATCAGTTTATCTCTTAGTTTAAGTAATATGATCTATTCTCCCTAATCAAGATGTTTGATGGCTTGATATGGAAAACCCAAGTGATTGGTAGTTGGTAGCTTATGGTGTCTGGTAAGTCAATGTGGCTGATAGATAGTACTTGCAAAAGGTTTTCTTTGATGGATTTGGGGATTCTCAAATGTTTAAGTCGGTAACTTTATAGAGAGAAAATGCAATTATATTTTAAAGAGAAAGACTCTAAAAATATATATGCTGAAAATGTTAATAAAGAGATTATGAGCCTTGAATTTGAATGATTCGTGGTATATTTATAGTTTATGAGTTGTTTTTTTGTGGAGAGAATGAGCTAAAATGTAATTTCACGGTTGTAATATTTTAAGTTGTATTCTAACAAAATAATACATATTTAGGTCGTTATCTAATATTAAGAGACCCGTGTACCGTCCTGAAAAAATTTTCAATAGAAAGTTGAGCTTGAGGAAGGTGCACAAGTCCATAAAAAATGAAAAATAAATTTAAACACGTTACCTAAATCCAAGCATGTACCCGAGCCCAAGTATGTGCTAGAGTACATGCTCATCTCCAAAGTTGGGCGTGACAACACACCTAACATGGACTTGAGCTACCATACACCTTAGTAATAGTTAGAGTCGGGTTTGGTAGCTCCCTTGAAAATTTTTTTGAGCCATCGGAGGGTTTTGGATTTTTTTTAGAATTTTTTAGGCCCATTAAATTTAAATTTAGGTTAATCAAGTGGTGATTCTATGTTCTTAGTAGATAATGGTTAAAATCAGCATAGGCATACAATATTTATGCTGAGTTATTATTCTAAACAGTAACTAGTAACTGTAACTTCACACCACAACAACACATAAAGTAACAATTCTCCAAGGGACTAAATACCCCGTAGTTTTGAACTAAGCATTCTAACTACAAAGTTTTAGGTTCAGTTTCCAGCAATACATAACAGGAATTATACTGCAAAGAGAGGGGAAAGAAATAATGGTGATGTCTTAATTAGTGAGTAATTATTTCATGTGTGGCCTTGCACTCCTCTGCATTAGCTTTGATCCATGCCTACAAAAACAAATTACAAACTGTTATTACTGAACACTATATCTCTATGGAGACGGTAAACACACAAGCATCCGTGTGAAAACCCACCTAAAAGGGAGAAGTACCTAAAGTTGCCATTGACTGATGCACTGAATCCTTCCTTGGCCTTCCCCTCTTTCTGTTTGGCTTTTCGCCATGCCTTCACAATCAAAGCTACTGTTATCTATAGCTGAATTAGAAGGGAAAAAGCTAAAAAGCATGTGTATGTGCATACTCCGCATCTGCATCCGCTTACATGGGCACACCATAACAGAACATTTTATAAATATGCCAAGAAACAATGAGAAAGCATTTTGTATTTATATAGTGCCTTCATTATGAAGGGAAACTGTTTCTCCGAATGATTTGAGAAACCAAAATGCAGAAGGCCAATTTTCATGTAACACCCAACATCAGTCTTAAAAAGTTTTGCAAAAGAGTACTCGGTGCAGAAGGAACAAAAGACTAGTTATAGATGTAAAAGAAATACTTACAGAGTAGCTGTTTCAACCAACTTATCTTCTTCATTTTGAAGCCCATGTGAATCATAAGTGCTTGAATGAGGGGGCGATGGTTCACAATTCAACAAACAATTGATGCAGGTCCTCACCTGACTGGTGTCATGCTTGTTGAAAGCTTCTTTTGTTCTGGCCGGCTTTACAGTAGCAGCTTCTTCCTTTTCTGCCTGCGTTCTTTCAATTTCCAATTTCCGGGACTTCTTCCTTTTCTTCAAGGGAAGTTCCTTTTGTGTACGATAAACTTTTTTGCCACGAGCTACAAGGAAATACGAGGAATAAAACTACTGCTTGAGAAGAAAACAGAGGCTCAAAGTATCAAAGCAGAATCACAACAAATATTGTAATGGAAAAAAATCAACCCAAAGAATTTTTTTAAGGAGCCTTCAATACTTACAGGTGGATTGCGACTCAACCAATTCTGTTCAAGAAACAATATAGGACCCAAAAGATTTTTCTCTAATCTGTGTTTCTGAACAAAGGTCATGTATTTCTAAGTGTATTGTTCACTTTACAATTTTTACACTGATCGATTCCAAAGCATTAATTTTGATGAAATAATGGCAATTTAGAAATGGTTTTATACGGTGATTAATTAGCACAGATTGACCCCCATATGAGTCTAGCCAACAGCATTTGTATCATGGAATTAGCATAGTAGATATGTTGAAACCAACGGATCCTTCGATTGCACCAATGCCCTCAGTATCTTTGAAGCAGGCTCCCTATCCTGAAGCGTGACTCCAAAGGACTCCTCTATTCATTTCAATTATTGCAGACATACAGTTGCATTTGTCAAATCAGTAGACAAGGTTGGATATGAACCTTGAAGTCCACATCAATCAGAATGAGGACTAACTGTGTGGCATTGCTCTAATTACAAAGGAAGTTGTAGTTCACCTGGTTGAGTGCAGGGTGCTGGAAGGGCAAGGACAACACTGGCTGAAAACCTGGGACCTTTTACATTCCTGTTATTTCACAATAGAATGAAAAACTAATTCAGCCTAACAGGGATATCATAAGTGTATATCAAAAGGCAAATCTATATGACAAAATGAAGAATGACAATTAATTTTCAAATCTGTCTGATTGAGAACGAAATTCCATAATGATACAGATTAAAAGAGTATCCCCATAAATGAAACAAAATGAAAATTCAAAGATGTTAAAGGCAGGTAGATGGTTAATAACTAAAAGATTCGCATATTTCCTGAAATGATTAAAATAATTAATCTCTACATAATACGACAGGGATAGAAGAGGCAAAAATGGTAGAACAAATTTACCTTTTAGAAGATGCAGAAGAATTTGATGTTTTTCCTCCCTTGTCAGGTTCTTCAAGTTTTTGTGACACCTGAAATAGATTTATAAGCTCTAATAACATTTTTTTTGTAACATGATGCTATATTTTTCAATTGAACATCCTTCAATCAAGCACACAATTAATTTGAAGAAAGAAATATCGATGAAAAGAGAAACAAAAATGAGACTGACAGCGGCTTTCACAAATAGATAATACCAAATCCCTAAAAGGGAAAATAGCAGGTAAAAATGGAAGATTAATTACATGGCTTTGCATCGCAGGCATGCAATTCTCTTTTCCAGTTTTCTTTTCTACAAAATCTGAAGATTTGATTTCGCTAGCAATTGCTGAATGGAGTCCATCATGTGGCCGCACCTTTTGTACATCCGGACTTGAATGTTTTCTTAAAGGATAATACGGCCATCCAATGCGCCGGTTCTCTTCTTCAACCAAGAATCGCTCATCAAAGTGCCGAAACTGTGAACGAAGATGGTTAGACCTTAAAACAGCTTGCGGCGCTTGTGGAATAGGAAAAGAAGGTCGGCTATTTCGAATTCTCATATTTAGAATGGGAGGAATTAAGTGAAGAGGAAAAGAGAGACTCTAAATAGATTGGATGGTGAAATTGAGGTCTACCGTAGCACTCGTTACAACGAAGAGAGAAAACTTAAGATATAAGAATATGTGCATAATGCCATGAGGAAAAGAATGCTAATCTGTCCGTTACATAGAAATCTTCTGGTCATCAACTACGTGGAGCATGTTCCATTGCATTTTCCACACGTGTAGTATTACTTCATTTTCAGTTTGGGATTTGCCAGAGCAGATGACAGCATGCATGATATTACGTGTACTGCCATGTCTATTAGCAAAATGGACAGCCACTTCTTTATAGCATTACTCCCTAGTGCCCATTGATTCTTTGCAAAACTTTTCTTTCAATGCATTGAATACTGGAGTTTGGAAATTATGTTTCAATTGGAAACAAGTCTAGAATATTGGGATGTATATGAAAATAAAAGAAAAATAATGACCTCATATATAACTATTAAAGGAGATAAGGAAATTACTGATATATATATATATATATATATAGGAAGTATACTGCATATGGACTAGCAATAATTCATCATTATCAGTAGTAATGATTCCATATCTAGTGACAAACATATTTAAAATGGGTGAGAAAGAAAAAATAAAAAAGTAAATCCAACAGTCCAACTTAGATTTTGTTTTTTAGTATTAAATTAAGATCCAGATGGAGGAGCAAAGCAAAAAAATTAAACAAATAAAAAAAGGAAGGAGATGGGAATTCTACTGGTTCGGTGGAAAATAAATCTGTATGCTATGCTGTGTAACAAACTTCTCTTCCTTCCCAGTTGAGTTAAAACTTTTATCATTTTCAATTTGGAAGGTCCCATAATGTAATTATTCATTGAAAGAAGACTTTCAAATTTCAATTTAGAGATGGAACACTTCAACCAATTAAAAACATCAGTCTAAATATATTAGAAGCATAAAATTAGAGCTGTACGGTTTAGATATATTGGCTGAATGCATATAAGATGATATCCATACTATGTGCGGTTCAGTTCTATTAAACAAGAATGTATCAAAAATTCTTATGCAGATGCCTGTTGCATGGATGTAAGAATGCTAATGAATATTAGACACCAATAGAGAGGGAGGGAGGGAGAACATACCCTCTCAAGGCTGTAAAGGTTCTGTACAAAGAGGTGAGAATTCTAATAGCCTTACTGTTTAACATGTGCAGCTCCTTTTTGTAAGCCTTGTTCCCATGGAAAATCAAAGCGCCCATCCCTACATTGCCCATCACATGGGATCGCATTAGAAAACCAAGTAAGAACATAGCTGATGTGGATATTTCATCATTATGCATCTGTTGAGAAATTAAAATTAAATAGAAGACAAGAAAACAATATGCAGTAGTAACCAGAAAGAAGAACATAAACATAACTATCATAGGAAAGATGATCGATCTTGGGATAAGTGTACATTGATAACCAATGACAAATTGCAATCTTCCTGAAAAGAGTTGCTACTGTTTCTTATATAAACTAACAAAGTTCCTGTAAATACATTCACCCCATGTCTTTCTAAATTTACTGAAAAAGCAGGTAATTAGAGGGGGGAAAATGAATGAGTTACAGATCCATAGGCCTTAAAGAAAGACCAAGACCTGTATAGAGATCCAATTGTTCTCCCTATCCAAAGTAAAACTAAAAAGGGAAAACAGCAAAAATGCTGAAAGAGAATGAGTTTCTCTTCCTTTCAGAGATCTCTACACAAATACTGTTAAGGCTACTTGTTCTGAGTAGGGTTTGAAAGACTTGGTGGAGCCTTCCTGAGACTTGTCTCCACAGCTTTCTGAGGGTCTTTATTGGCTTCATTTGTCTTGTTAGCATTTTTGACAAAAGAGAAGAGACAGAAACTAGCAATCTCCTTCCTTGATTTCTGTATAATAATAGAACCTTTCTCTCATGGTGAAGACACGGTAGAGAGGACATAAGAACATGAATAAGAATCAAGGAAAATAGAACAAACAAAGCTCTGTTACCATTTCCCATGATATACTTTTGCAAAGACAATGAAATTCCTGGTGTTTTCAGAGCTAAGGAAATGGTGATGTCTTCTCAAGGAGGCAGTGCATAATGTTACATATAGTTTGTGCTCAACTCTGGCTGGGAGTAATATATAGACAACATTAATAAAAAGCCTAGGCCTGTTTGGTAGTTAAACCCCAATAATATCTTAACCAGGTACAAGGTGTTCTCCTGCCCCTAGGAACTACAGATAAACAAGAAGCTAATGGACAGACCATTCAGAATAACCAGGCTATGTTTAAGCTTTCATGGTTAAAAGGGGTAGATCTAGACCATTTCCAAACAGGGCAAGCAATAATTGAAATAAGGATTTCCCAAACTCATATATAATGAAATATCTGCTTATGGAGAGAGAAAAATCAGTTAGAAAACTAATAATGACAAAGCAGCTCGATGATTCACATCAGCATAAGGCATGACAGGATTCCAATTATAATGCATGTTAGAATCTTGTAGAAGCATAATTTGACAGGCCAATTTCCCAGTAACATTTCCATATAAACTATACTTTAGGTGATTTGCTTCTTTATTTTTATCGGTAGTTTAATGATAGGACTTTTGTTCTTGAATAGGTTGGAACTTGGAAGCAACTGACCATGTGATTCTGAATTGAATATTATACTTCTGACTTCTGTGCAGTCTTCCAAATATGACTCATGTGACTTATCACATGAGACCAACCCCTTCTTCTACCCTTTTTTACTAGTCACAAAACAGTTTTGTACCACTTTTAAGACTAACAGATACAGCTATAGTTAGCTGGGAAAGTCTGCTTTACACAACAAAATCAACCATCTTCTTCTAAAAAATGCCATGCTCCTCTTCCACGACTTTACCATGCGGAACTTAGACTAATGTGACTTGGGTTCCGTCCTAATCTTCTCCAACCTAATCCTAGTGCTGCATTCATATAAACCTCAAGTTGGTGTAGTTAAAGTCTGAGCCTTGAGGATTATTTTTGCATGTCTAATACAGTTAATCTTTTGCCTCAACCAAATTTAGTCATCTTGACAGCCTTGCAGAACTCTTTTCAATTTATGTATGTATTTTTATTTCACTATTCACCTCATGGCCACTGTTTCTCCCAAGATTCAGAGGTGGATTGAATATAGAGTCTGGATTTAAGAACCTGAAGACATGCTGAAAAGGTATCCACCAGCCCAAACCCAAGCAGCAACCTTTGAAGCATTATCATAAAGATAGTCCTCTAAATTTGGTAAACTCCCTTCCATTTAGCCATGTGATGGTGTATCACTCCTCAGTCACTTCACATTATTCGGCAGATGGTGGAAGTTTTTTATCCTTGGAAATTGCAATCTCGTCTCATAGGGTAGAAGAAAAATGATCACAGATGTTAAACAAGAACATTATATGGAGAATTTGGGAGATCTAGTCAAGGAACTCTTGGGAGAGGTATTAGAATACAGGTTTCGGAGAAGCCGTTAGGTGGTTTCATGGGCTGGGAATCCTGAGTACATGTAAGGGCAAACACATTCATGCAAAACAGGAATAAAATAGAAACATTACTGATTTCCAACTCATTACTGACATGATCATATGCATTCTGAACTCATATAATACTGGATCATACAGCATCAGAATTACCAGCATCATATGCTGTTTTCATGCAAGAAAAAAGCACCAACAAGATCTCACTGATTGAAGATGCTGATCCTGGATCTAACAGTATTAAGGTTGCTTCTAGATAACTCCCCCAGCATGATCACCACAGGACCTGAGTTCTCAAATGCCTTGTACCCTATATTGCCTACAATCACACTGACAACCTCAAAACATAATAAGAACTTTTGTATTGATGATTCTACTTTCCCTATTCCCCATTCCTAAAAATAATTCACTGTGTCCGCAGTTCTTAATGCATTTTGAAAAAACAATAAAATATCCTCAAGGTATTGCAAGACTATTCTGTTTGTCACTCTCTTGATATAGACACGATATCACTGTAGAAAGGTAAATGGATTCAACTTTCACGAACACGAAAAATCTCATATTGATTCATTTCATGAATAATCAATCATACAGAAAAAGGTTTACATAATTTATTTTTTAGGCAGATAATAGCCACATGTCATTTAGTTCTCATTACATACAAAATACTGAAGCATTATCAATCCACGTGTCTTTCAGGTTTCCCATTATCTAGCAATGTTGGCTCGTTTTCCTTCCAAATAAGATTATTGAAACCAAATATTCTTGCAAAACAAGAAATCAACTGCTCACGAATTACTTCTTCAGAAGGAAGCACAGTACCTGTCTCCCTTCTCAAAGATGTAACTTCTTTATCAGCAATCCCACAAGGCACAATGTGCTTAAAATAGTCTAAATCAGGATCAACGTTGAACGCCAATCCATGAGAAGTGATTCCAGATGATATGCGAACTCCAATTGCACCAATCTTTCTATCTCCAACCCAAACACCGGTCTCACACTTTTTTCCAGCACAAGCTTTCACACCATATTGTGACGCCATATCAATCATTGTTAACTCAAGTTTTTCCACATACTTCCGAGCACCAAGTCCAATGTCACGAAGAGAAATGATGGGGTATAAGATGGCTTGATGAGGACCGTGATATGTAATGTCACCTCCTCTTTGTGTATAGTGAAGTTCAGCTCCTATCTTTTCAAGTTCAGGCACAGGGATCAATAAATTATGATCAGTGCGCCGTTTGCCAAGAGTATATGTAGGAGGATGTTGCAGGGACAACAGCGTATCTGGAATCTTATGAGCTTTTCTATCACACACCAGCTTTTCCTGCAGCTTAAGTGCTTCCAAGTAGTTGACTTTACCTAATTTCCAAACCTCAAGACTTCGAGGAAATATCATTCTCTGCAAACCGAGAAATAATTAATCCTATTCTTATCTTATTCTCACGGCATCATTGTGTTATAATCACATGGTACTATTGCACCCCAAATATTAGAATTAGATTTAAAAATTAAAAAAGCAAAAATTCCCATGCACATGCAACTTTAGCTAATTTCATAATTCTGGGTAGAAAAATCAACGCTTTCAGTATGATGTAAAACAGTAAGAATTTTAACTGAAAACGGCAAGCCAAAGACGGCAGCACCAATTTTTGTTTGCTAGTGAATGAGACCATCAATTAACTCACAGAACCTAAAAGATCAAAAGGAAGGGATATCAACGTCACAATTACAAATAGTACAAATAAACAACAAATCTTCATATATAAGTACTCCTCCTTTTTATGCTATAACTAAACCACCAAAAAAGAAAAAGCCTATTTGAAAAGAAATGCATCAATTCCTCAATGAAGGAAGCCCAACATTAAGAACAAAAACATGGGTTCTAGCAGAAACAATGTACTAAAAAAGTGTTATCATCGCTTACTAGATTTCTCATCCAAAATGTGACCTTCAGTCAAAAAATCTCACTTAAAATTAAACAAAACAAAAAAAAAACCCTATCCATTGCATGTCCTTCATGTAATTTCAACCCGCATCAGACCTTATTGTGGCTGATTTTTTCACTCCAAAAGCTAAAAAAAACTAAATTTCTTCGTGGGATTTATTTTTAGTAATTTAGCAAAATCTGAAAAGTTTCATTGAGGCATTTCATCAAACAGTCAGTGCATAAAAAAAAATGTAATGGTTGCGGCAAGCTATATGTTTTCATTATCCATTTTAAAACCAAGATTATGAGATTCAATGCACGCAATTAACAATCAGGGAATAAAAAAAAAACAAATACACTGTAATTTTGAACAATGCAGATGAATCGAGATTCAATAAAGGCTCACCTGTAACAGAGAAACAGCTTCTGCTTAGCCACAAAAGTCAATTTCACGTAGGAAGAAGATTTTGAGAGAGACAGAGAGAGAGCAAAATGAGAAAACGCACCGGTTTGAGTTTTTAAGGGAAGGCATAAGGTTTTTAGATTGACATGTCGTTTGAGAAAACAAATGGTCTCTGACTGTCTGTATTTGTCGTTATAAATGGACTGTCAGTCAAGCTCAATCTATCTTCTTTTATGATCAAAAGTTTGGATGTTTACTGAAATTATTTAAAGATATTTTAATCATATTGCTTTCAAATTTACAATATAATGAGAAAAGATTTACATGCATGAAATTGAATATAAATATTAATTATTAAAATTTAAATAATTATGGATGAATTAATTGAATTGAAAAAAAAATAGGATAATGGTATACTTCAAAGTTTATTTACCACTTATAATGATATTTTGTTACAAAATAAATAGTATATTTTTTCTCCTTTAGAAAATCACTTTTTAAATAATCATGAAATTTTCAATATTTAGGTATATATATAAAAAAAAAATTACTAATTGCGAGCTCTCATATCTCAAATCTATATCTTAACTAATTTAATTAAAAACTTAACTCGAATTAGGCTCTGTATTTCAAGTTCCTATATTAACCCACTCGAAGAACAATAACCTTCAGAAAAGTTTGTTTGTTTTTTTTACACGTCCATAAAAAGGCATATTTCAGTAATAACACCATGCATATATACTCACGTGTCTATAATATTGAAGAAACTCAAGCAGTCTCCATATTATCCAAGAACAAGATTACAACCATTGTGATAAGAAAAAATAAAAATAAATAAATAAATAATACCTTTCCAACTTGACCTGTTATAACAGCTTAGACGAACAAGGTTTCCATGTTACTGCAGTTTATTGTGAGGACAAGAGCTTGATTCTACTATTACATACATGTCTTAAGACTACTTTCAATAAGATCAAGCAACTCATGAAGAGCATGAAAGCATGCAAACACCAGGCCGATAAGCCCAGGCTGGTGGAAGGCGAGCATATTTTTCCATTCCAGGCTGCTCATCATACGGCCGCTTCATTAATTTAAGGAGCCTCCTGACCTCTGTGTAATCACCTTGTTCAGCTGCATCAATGGCAGTCTGGCACAAGTAGTTTCGGAGAACATACTTGGGGTTTACTGAATTCATTTGGGCCTTCCTCTGCTCATCTGAGATCCCACTAGCAGCCAGCTGCAGAAGTAGAAAGGAGATCTTATGATACAACTGAAAACTGAAACTGCGTAAAACACATCACGCCTCATCTGATCTGTTTGTTCCATCAGATAGTTCATAAAAATAAAAACCAGGCAAGCACACACACATGCACCAAATGTATTCGTTTGACCATATCTGATTATGAATGTAAGGGAGGCACCTAAAAGCTATTTAGGGATAAAACAATGAGTCACATGGATCGTGCATGGCATGGTAGTGCCATGAAAGAGTAATAACTGCTTGCCATGGATCAAATGAATTTCCTCTAACTATTATAATGTCCAAGTTTAAAAGTAAACTGTTCATTTATTTTAGTTTATTTAGGTGAAAAGGGTAGGACTTGAGCTCGAGACCCGCTGCCTTCTCCCCAACTTCATAAGAGTACCATTGTCTAAAACATTGTTGGTTGTAAGAATTACATTCGAAACACAAGTGTGGATAGCTAAAAGTTTCCACAAAGCCATCAAGTGTGCTTTGTGCATAGGCACGAGAAAGAGAAGAAAAGGAAAATGGACATGCTACGATAGCAAAGGAAACAATTAACCATATGTAACCAGGGGCAAAAACAGTAACAAGTTTTGAAAACAAAAGAAGAGGAAGCATAGTAAATATAGTAATCCACACCGAAGATATAATGCCTGTATATTTTACCTCATGCACATAGGATTGCACCCAGCTGATCCATGCCTCTTTACGCTCCTGTCCAATATCTAAAAGAACAGCCTTCAGGGGAACTAACAACTCATCTTCTGGAATTTTTGGGTCTGCTTTAACATTGGAAAGCAACCGGAAGAAATTTGTGTAATCAACTTTATCCACAGCCATATTATTAAGGAGTTTGTTGATCAACTGTTTATTGTACTTTGGAAGACCAAGTTTTCTAGTCATCATAGCTTGATACTCATCCATGAATTTGTTTCCATATCTGTAACAAGTCATTGCAAATACCCTATAAGCAACTGCCACTGGCAAATATGCTTCCATTAAATCTAACAATTACAAAATACAAGTACCTTTCCATGGCATAATCTGCCTCCTTATCGTTAATCAACTTGGCAGTTGATAGGGTAGCTGTGAACTGTGCAATATTCCATAAACCGATATCAGGCTGATTTGCAAAACTGTATCTTCTTCCTGGAAGATCCGTGGTGTTTGGAGTGAAACTAGGATCAAAGGCATCCAGGAATCCAAAGGGACCATAATCAATGGTGAGACCCAGTATACTCATGTTGTCAGTGTTCATTACTCCATGCGTAAAGCCAACCCCTTGCCAGCTTGCGATCATAGAAGCAGTCCGTTCAGCAATCTCCACTGTCCAAGCTGAAAAAGCTCAGAAGATAAAGCAAAATGAGTAGAATACAATTGAGGACTCTGGAAGATGGTCCAGATTAAATATGGGACGACAAGGGTGCCCTAATCAATAAAAGTAAATTAATTCAATCTCAAGTATCATGGATTCAAAGTGCTTAAACCACAATGTAAAATAATTTTCATATTTAATCATTTCTGACTATAGGTTGAACTCTTCATGAAGTTCACACGGTACTTCCTTTACTTTGCAGTCTTCTTAGGCAAGCCACATACCACTATTACAATTCCTCTACATACCTAACTCTTACTATAATCTAATGGAAGCTCTATATTTACCTGCATACTTGTTTGAGGTCAGATCCACAACTGAATGATCTTCATCACCTGTACTAAAAGATAAGCTCTCGCTTTTATTCATGTTCTCGATATGAGGAAAATGATGTCTGATGGCATAATCTGCCAAAGCACGAACAATTTCAAGGTCCTCTTTCCCTCTAGAGGCATGTATTTGGTACGAACCAAACCGAAGAAATGATGGTGCAACTCGGCAAACAATAGCACCAGGTTCTTCCTTTGCATTGCCACTGCAAAAAGAGGCGCAAAAACTTGTAATCAGCATTCACTGAAGAGCATCTCAAAGTCATCACGTGAATACATTGATCAAACAGTTGTCTTTCAATTCCAGGAGTTCCCAGTAACATGTTATAATTTCCATTTCCACCTATGTCAGTCAACTACAAAATGTTTAATGGAAGTGCAAGAGTAATATATGGAACAAAAAAACCAAACATATTTCCTAATTAATGAAAGGTGAATGAAGTTCAAGGCTACAGCATATTCCATTGTGACAAATACTAAATTCATTTTCAAAGTCTCTAAAACTCCAGTTCCTCCATGCGTCAAAAAGCAAACTTTTTCAAAGTCTCTAAAACTCCAGTTCCTCCATGCGTCAAAAAGCAAACTTTCTAGTATCAGCATAAATCCCCAACAGAACATCACGTAGAAGCACTAGCACAAAGGAAATAAGTACTCTGTGAAGCTTAAAAAACAGAAAGCATTCCGTTAGCAGAAAATTCAAAACCCTGACAACTTACTCATAAAACATGTCACGGGTAACATATTTTCCTGTTGTCACGAGAGAAAGTGCGCGAGTTGTCGGGATTCCTAGACAGTGCATTGCTTCACTGCAAAGAAATTCCCTAATGCTGCTACGCAAAACCGCAAGGCCATCTGCAAAACGGCTATACGGAGTCCTCCCAGAACCTTTAAGTTGCAGTTCCCACCTTTCAGACTTTGAATTTACAACCTCCCCTAGTGTTATTGCCCTACCATCACCCAGCTGACCAGCCCACATCCCAAATTGATGTCCTCCGTAGCACTGAGCGTATGGCAACCTGCAAGGCAAATGTCAATAAGTAAATAAATACATAGAAGCATGATACTTGGTCAAGTCACAACATAAATCCAAAGTTACAAAACTTACGCTCCAACCAAAGGGGATGCCCCTGAAAACAAAAGGGGAAAATCTGGCCTTTCAAATCTGCAAATCCCAGCACAAAAAACTGTCATCGGTCATTCAGTCTCGTGAATATTGAAAATCAATGCCACACACATTCTCAGCTGTGCACGCATAGAACATGCCCATGTGAGTGGGAACCCGCAATATCCATCGCGGGCATATTCTAAAACACACTTAGGATCACACAAACGAACAAGCAAACTTGTAAACTATCAGTAGATATAAACTGATAAAGATGCAAAAACGATAAAATTTCATATCTAATTCAAATCCAATCCAGCTTAAAAACCCACAATTTATATAGTTTTTTATCATTTTCTACACACAAAAGCGCATGAAAAAGTCGGAAAAAAAATCAAAAACTCACTCTTTGGGATCCAAATCAAATAAATCAGCAACAGAATCAGACCAAGCAACAAGCTCAGGGTTCTCCACTTCAGCAGATGGTAACACTTTCGTATAGCAAGCATGCATCACCTACACCCACAACAAAAACAACAACCCACAATTTATTCCAATACAGACAGCACAAAAAACCCATAAAAATCAAAACTTTTCAAAAAAAATCAAAAAAGAAAGACTACCTGACGTGGAATTGTATCAGCCCTTGGATCCCCGGGCAATGCTCTAACAAAAGAATGGTCCCAGTTGAGATCTTCAAGCTTCAATTTAGCCTTACTAACATCATCAGGACCTAAAGTTTGATTCTTTAAATCCTGCGTCACGGAGTCGAGTGACACAGTTGGTTCTGGTGAGGATGACTCCATGGAAACACTACTACTACTACCTCTGCTAGAAGGGAAGGAGCTGGTGCTGACGTGGCGTGACAGGGAGGGTTTGAAGAGGTGAGCAGGAGGTGATAGAGGGCAGAATTGGGATTTGACGAAAGGGGGAGGGTAGAAAGGGAATCTGACAGGGAGGAAGGGACGGAGGAGGGAGAGTGAAGAGGAGGAATGAGAAAGCAGTGGTGGCATTGTTGAATTTGGTTGCCTTTGACTGATATATTCAAGCGGCTTGGGTTTTGTTTGGGAAGTGTGTAAAAGCTTCTGCCTTCGGATTATGTGTTGTCTTTTTTATGGTTATATTTTTATATAAATTATCAAATTTTTATCATGAAAATCACGCTAAAAATATGCTGTTTTGATATCTTTTAAATAAAAAGGCATTGTTTTGAGAAGAAGAAAAATCCTTGAATTTAGTTGTTCGAATCTCATCCTAATTAGTTGTTTGAATCTCATTCTAATTTAATTGACTTAGCCAAATTTAAACGGAACAATCTTTAAATCAGATGAAAATAAAATTTAATATATTTATTTAAAAATATTATGATTCACAATATTTTTTATTTAAAAATATATTAAAATAATCTTTTTTATTTTCAATATTAACTCATTAAAACTATTAAAAAACACTAGTTTAAATGAATTATCACTTCATTAGAAGGAATGCGAGCTAAATTATTCTATCTATGAAGTCATAAGATTGCGTATCAGTTGGGTAAGATGACAAAGAATTGCCATATTAAGCATTCAATTATAGAGTATTCATCCCTATAATAAAACTCATCCTTATCTAAGAATGATTCAACAAAACTCAAATCTAATCATGATTAATAATAAAAATTTATATTTAAAATATTAAAATAATATTATTTTAAAAAAATTAATAAATTTTAACCCGTGTAATAAACTAATTTATCAGGTTAAATTAAATCCACTCGACTCGACTTGACTGAGTGACGCTTAATTTCTTTTAACACTAATTATTAGTATATATAAGCACTTGAATTCGTGGCCTTGCTGGGGAAGGGACTTGTTCCCTTCCTCTGCATCCGATTTTGATCCTCTTTATACATATTTGTCACCCTCGAGGTGCCTTGCCTGTATTCTGGATTTGTCACCCTCGAGGTACCTTGCCTGTATTCTGAATTTGCAGGGTGTTCAGTGAACCCAGGGATTAGTCGTAGTGCGCGTAAGCTGGCCCGGACACCTCGGGTTATCAAAAAAAAAAAAATATATATATATATATATATATATATATTAATATACATAAGTTTTTCAAGAAACAAAAGTAGCAGGTGATTTTCTAAATAATTGAAGTTGATTAATTGTTAAATATTTTAGGGGAAAAAAAGAGGGGTGTTAATTAGCATGAAATGTTTTGGATTTTTCAATATCAATCATATAATTTCGCATGCAATGACTCATTAATCAATGTCTATAAAACGATAAAGATTAAACAATCAAATTATTAGCATGCAACATTATTTATTTTTGAAATTTTTAATTACCAAATTCATAATCAACTTTCAATTAGAGTCTTTTAAGCAAAGAATTTCTAGTTTAATCTTTTTAGAAATTATTAATCACCACACTAATTGTTGTTGAAACATGCTAGTCCATGTAAAAAATATTTATAAATAAAATTTTTATACTAGATTCTTACACAAATTAATATATTAACTCACAAATATTTCCATATATTTATATAAAAATTATATATTTAATTAAAGAGTGTTAATATCAATATTTAATATTAATCGTTTTGTTTATTTGGTCTTAACTTTTTTTAATCAAGGAAATATGATATCTCAACTCTAGATTAAATGAAACACAATGGATATCAATCCTTTTCAATTTCTAATATCAAGGAAAAAAACCCTAAATCAAATTAATTTTTTCTCTAATTTCTTAAAAGAAAAAACCTTTGTCAAAAACAAAAAAGAAAAAAGAAATAAAAAACAGCCAATAGCCGGAACTCAAACTCAACAATTAACTGCAGACAAAAGAAAAAAAAGAAAAAAAAATCCCTTTCAAGTCCGCGTTCCGCAATTCACTATCTTGAAACCCTAATCTGCTCTCCAAAATCACTCCCGCCAACAATTACCGCTCAAGTTTCCCACAATTCTACGCGTCTTTCTCAAAACGCCGTTGAGTTTCTTTTTCGAAGCTCTCCGGGTCGTTTTCCGGTTCAATTTCGAGGAATTGGACGGTAAATTATTAGGGTTTCATTTTACGCCACAAGGAGAGGTTAAAGTTCGAAACTTTCTAAAAGGGTTTTACTTAAAACCTCTTTTTTTATTTTAATCGAGTATTAGTTACTTTGAAGTATTTAGGGTTTGGTGAAATTTCAATGGACATTGGGGATTGAATGGTAGCGGTGAGTTTATGAAATATTTGATCTTTTTGTATTTTGGTTTAGTTTTCTTGAATTTTGCTTAAATTCCTTGTTCATCAAGTTTTTAGCTGGTGTTTTGGTTGAATTAGGTCTTTTGTTTTGCTGAATTTAGTTTATTTCCTTGTTTATGAAGTGATTTAGTTGGTGCATGAAGCAAAAAAAGGAACCAAGAAGGTTGTGTGTAATTTAGTTTTTTAATTGCTTATAGGGTTAGAGGACTAATTATGTGAACTAGGGCTACTTTTTTTCCCAACGAATTTGGCTTAAATTTGTTGTTTTCTGAAGCAGCACTAAGCATTTGTGATCTCTGAAGTGTGCTTCTTAATTTGTTAATTAAGAAATTTTCGTTTTCATTTGTTTGTCAGGTTGTCTGTAGCTTGAATTTGTGAAGAAATCGGTTGGTTTGTTACAGTGGTCTAGTTTTTTTTCGTGATTAAAAGGCTGAAAGTGACAAGCTTGAATTTTTAGGAGTTGAAATGGATTACGAGCTTTCTGATAGCAGCGGTGAGTTAGTTTAAAGTTCGTTGGTATTTGTAATTTTTTTGTGTTCTCCATGTCTTAATTTCTTGAATTGTAACCTTTGGAATTGTTACATTTTACTATACTGTAAAGAGTTAATGCAGTGTGTTCCTTATCTTTAAAATTGTAGGAACTGATGATGACCTTCCACCTACACATCGAAATAGATTCCAAAGTGGGGCGCGAACTGCTGGGAATGGAAGATCTGCAGTTGGTGGCGCTGCTTCACAGCCAAGGTTGCATAGTGACATGGAAACTCAAATCCACAACATTGAACAAGAAGCATACACTTCAGTCCTGCGAGCCTTTAAAGCCCAGTCAGATGCTATTACTTGGGTATTATACTTGTTCATTTCATATACATTAGATTTATGCTATATCATTGGATGTTAAACAAGTTTTTGATGCCCTTCCTATGAATGTTCTCCCCCAGGAAAAGGAAAGTCTAATTACAGAACTCAGAAAAGAACTAAGAGTTTCAGATGAGGAGCACAGGGAGCTCCTAGCCAGGGTTAACGCTGATGATATGATTCGGAGGATAAGGTTTAGTTTTTTCATGAAATATCTGCTGAGAAGATTCTTAGAAGATCTAATTTCCAGCCAGTTTTTCTAACGAGTGTTATCACTTATGATTCCAGGGAATGGAGAAAGGCAAACGGGATCCAACCTAGCATGCCAAGCACTGCCCAGCCTTCTCACGATCCTATACCTAGTCCTACTGTTTCAGGATCACGCAAGAAGCAGAAAACCTCACAGTCAGTCGCATCATTGTCCATGTGTGCACCTTCTCCTGTATTGCATCCATCTATGCAACCATCTACATCAGCCCTGAGACATGGCCCTCCACCTGGATCTGGGAACAAGAAGCCCAAATCAGTAAGTTGAATAAGTGTGAGCAAAATGATGAGGATTTATACTTAACTGGTTTGTCCTCAACTTTTTGGTTAATGAGGCTGTCTGCTGCATCCTCAATGAAGTCCATGCAGCAGCGTTCTACAGGTTTGTCCAGCAGGGCTCAAGCTGCTAATCGTGGTTCTTCAGGTGTCTTCGCAACCAATGATTTAATTGGAAAGAAAGTTTGGACTCGATGGCCAGAGGATAACCACTTCTATGAAGCTGTTATAACTGACTACAATCCAGTTGAGGTACAGTCTACTCTTGGCTATGTAATAGTCTGCCTATCACTGGGTTTCTTTTGACATAATCATTTTCCACAAATTGACAGGGTCGGCATGCTTTGGTTTATGATATTAATACTGGGGATGAAACATGGGAATGGGTCAATCTCAAAGAGGTAAGTGTTGCTGTGATCCTGGGAGCTGATAATGTGATATGGTTTATTTTACATCTAGTTATCTTAATTCTGGCCTGCAATTTTTATCATGTACATTCTGAATCTTGCGTGTAGTTTGTAAAATACTGATAGAATAGATCTCCCTTTTTTTGGTTGTGGGGGTTTGACAATTCTCTGTTCTGTATTACATAATAGTTTGGGGTAAAGTGGGATTGCTACTTGGTCTTCTGAAAGATTTGAATGCTGCTCCTGCTTGCCTGTTCTCTTTTTGTAGCATTTCCAAATATGATAGTAGAATTTTATCAAAAGAAGAATGACTTGTATATAAGAAATTGGCAGCTGGTTACTTGTTTAAAAACTTATCATCCCTGCTGGCTCAACCATTGGAATATGAAGATTTGATTTGAAATGGTTTTCTTTTCTGTTGGATTTATGCGCTATTGATAAGTTCAAGCTAACCTTTTTTTCCTTATGCGTCTGCTTTGCTTGTTCATGGAGAATGTAATGTTAACCAAGTCCTTTGCTCCTCTCATCTTATTCCAGGCTAACAGCAGTGTCAAGGGTTCAATTAGTGATGCATTCAATGTGGCATGGCAGATTACAAATAGTGCTTAGTCTTTTGAACATTGTCCTCCCTTGTTTAGTCTGCCATCAATTTTCTTCATGTGTTTCCATCACACTTCATCTTTGGAATGTGTCCTTTTCAGAGTCAAATGAGTTTCTAGTTTTAGCTGCTACTGATCTGTATGTGATAATGGCAGATATCTCCTGAAGATATTAGGTGGGAGGGTGAGGAACCAGGACTTTTCCGTAGAGGTGGCCGGCCTGGACCAGGCCGTGGGAATAAGAAAGCCATTGCACGTGGTGGTGCAGTTGTCACTGCAGGAAGAGGTAGAGGAACCACAAAGGGTCAGTCCAAAAAAGATTTCCCTTTAATCCAGAATGGCATTGGGAAGAAGGCTATGGGTGATATTGAGATACTACACACAAATACTCTAATCAAGGAGGTAAGTTGGATATTGAAACTTGCTTTACGTTGAAATAAAGGAACTTCTTTTCCCTAATTTGGCCAATTTGAACAGGTAGAAAAAGTTTTTGGTGCTAGCCATCCTGATCCTTTGGAAATTGAGAAAGCAAAGAAAGCTCTGGAAGTAAGTACCACGCCCCTCGTTTTGCTTTAATATCTTTTGTTACTGCATTTATATCTCCCCTTCCATGCAGGAACAAGAACAAGCCCTGGTCAACGCAATTGCAAGGCTTGAAGAAGCATCAGATGGTGAGAGTGGTAATAACTAATTACACATAACATGTTCATATCTCCCCTGCTATCTGTTGTATCATCTAATTGTAGCTTTTGGGTATTCAGACCAGCCTGTAATAGTTGTATACTGCTGTTCCCCGAATTACTAGTTTTTTTATCAATCCAGTGAGATGCAAGTAAATCTCAAATGTTTATCTGAAAGCTATGCAAACATGTCATTGCTTGTCTTAAATTATCAAGCATGACCACTTGTGACTTCATTTTCATGCTAAGTATCGGTGGGATGTGATTGTTTACAGGCTAATCATTTTGGTACATGTGTAGCCCTGGTCTTAGTCCTCCATCGAAGTGGATTATTTTCACCAGAAAACAATACATTATTGATAATGAAAAGAATAAAATCTTCTTTTTCTTGGCATCAAAGCAGATGAGGGGGAACATCCATTTCCCCGTGTTCAATCAATGGACCAAGATCGGGGATGGAGAAAACGGTCATATGATGATATTGTTGGTGAAGGTAGAGGAATTGAAGGTTCAGATGGCAACAAAATGGCAAGAAATGGCAGAATTGTTTCAAGTGATCAGCATGATGAGAACTATGACATGTGATTATTAGGCTTATTGTCAACCAGTGGCCCTGACTTGTATTATAGCTTCCTCAAATTTTATGGCCAGCCAGGAGCATGACAATCCCTGGGCTTATATATTAGCTAGGGAAGACAGTAGCTTTGATTTCAGTGTAACTTTAGTTTCATTGAAGTAGGAAAATGTTGATGTAAATTATTTTCAGAGTGATATCTGACCATGTAAAAATGGCTAAATGGCTTCGAATCTCTCTCTCTCTCTCTCTCTCTTATCGTTTTTGCAATAGCAATGTGGTAATTGCTTGGACGTTACTCTCACTGAATTGTTAGTTGACTCTGATGGCATAGAATATGTAAACCATTTGCCAAATCCTGCAAATTAAACAAAGATAATCAGCATGTACAACAATAGAGTTCCTACAGGGGGCAATCTGACCCAGCACACCTCATAAACTGACATGGCATCTAATATTTCCTATAATGATGAGATAAACGGAAGGATAAGGTTCACCATCTGGTTATCAAATTCAGGGCCTTCCATTTGGAAATGGCTTGCTCCTTCAATTAGATGTGTTTCAACGCGTCCTACAGCAGAACTCAGCTTGTTCTGCAGCTGCTTTACACTGGTAAACCCATCTCTAGTTCCCATAACAAAAAGTTTTGGCTTTGGAGAGTTCAGGACTGCCTTGTGGTGTCTTCCAAAAAGGATGGAGGCGAACATGCCAAAGGGGTACCCTATACTTACATAGCCAACCGCTTCTTTAATCTCATCGACTGCAGAACCTGCAATTGGTGCACCTGTACCAGGGGAAAACATAATCCAAAGATTAGTTTCACGCAAGAAACGGTGGAATTTTATATTGCTATGGCAGTTTATTTCGTGATTTTAAAATGATCACAATCATAGTAAAGCAGCTGCATCAATTCATTGCCATCATGTTAATTTACCAAATATGCAACAACGACTTGAATGCAGCAACAGAACAGCCTAACAAAAAATATTTCAGAGAAAACTTGCTAAAGTTGACAGACTAAGAAATGAAAAACACAAGTTTGAAAGCTCTACTGGCCTGGAGATCAAAACAAAACTGCAGGGAGTATATAATTATTTGATCAAATTCAATCAAAAGTAAAACAGAACAGAGAAATTTCCATTACCTAGACCTTCTATCATATGAGGCACACCAATATTCCTAGATATTCAGCTCTTTTTTTTTTTTACATTTTTAATAAGAAATGGAAATTACATTTGATGGCCTATGCCAGCCTAAATTATGGACAAATCCAAAATTCAGAAACATCACACCTGGAAGTTTTAGTTTCCTTCACAAAACTCTCATATTTGCAGCATTAACTCATCCTATCAACTAAAATCCACCAAAAGATGCCCACATCAACACAAACAGTATAGAAGAACCAGATAAGAGGTTGACAAAGTCATAGAAAGCAGATCATCAAATCCCAATTCATGGACAAAATAAACAAAACAGGCTATAGTTAGCCTAATTCTATCAACAAGCACAATTATCACCAAAAATTGAAACTGAATACCATCAATATGCTCAAACTCAGTCCTCAATTCAATCAAACATCCAAATTAGCATATTCAACCATGCTGCAAATCACTTGTACAAATTGATTTGATCCATCAAATCCTTCCCTTCCTTGACAGCAAAATCATGATGCATCTTCTCAGATCTGCTGATGACCATTGATTGTTTTCCCTTTCATTCATTTTTCTTTCTTTGTGATAAGAAATTATGAATAACCACCATATCAGTAGAGTCTTACAACTATCACAGATTCACAATTCACAAACCAACACTCAGTTCACAGATCCAATAATCATCATCCCCAACAAGCATCCTAATTAATTCCCACAAAGCATTAAACTTTCCTCACCAAAAATCACAGACAATTCACAAATCATATCACATCAAACCAAATAAAGCACATACCTGCAGAAGAACCCACCAACAAAATCCTATCAGAAGACAGATTCTCACAGACCCATTTGCAAACAGCAATAACATCCTTGATTTCAGAAAAACCAGTAAGAGAAGCCCTCCCAGTAGACTTACCAGCACCTCTCATATCAAAGGTCACAGCTTTATAACCTTTTTCAGCTAACCCAGCAGCAATTCCTTTTAAAAGTGCTTGACAACCACCCAAGATTGAAAATGGATGTACAAGAACAATCACCAAGTTGTCTTTTACATCTCCTTCCTCTATTGGCTTGAACAGCCTTGTATGCAGCTTGGCTCCATCACTTGTCTCTACTTTGGTGGACTCAACTGTATAGTTTGACATGTTTCAGAGAAAGAGAGAGAGAGAGAGAGAGGAAATCAGAAACGGGGTGGCTTTGATGAATGAGAAAGAGAGAAAGATTGAAGCTTTTTCCAACTTGATTGGACAACAGTAAGAGGAGTGAAGGTGTTTTTTTTTTTTTAGGTGGAATTGAGAGAAGTTATTGCACTGGTTCTTGGGAAGCCAAGCGTCGTTTCATTTTAATTTTCTCCAATTAAAGGAACAAATCAACACTGATTCATCTTGTATATTCTTTATTAACTTAGAAATACCCTCTGATGAGTTCAAGGAGATGCTCGGAGTATAATATCATTTAAAATGTCATAGCATCTGCAATTACTTATTTTTCTATCCATTCTCATTTCTCTATGAGGTAAACTTATGTTTTTACTCTACATTCGAATCTTGTGTGCTTTATTTTTTCTATATTCATGTGAATTTCGTAACATGAAGCTAGATGCAATGGCTGTTTCATGTGTAAAAATAACTTCAAATATGTGACAGCTATGAATTGCTATAATGATTTATTTATTTTTCATCCATATATTTTATTTTTTTTCAATTAAACCTTTATAGAGTCATAGACACAAATTTATTGAGCAAATAAAAGATTATAAAATAGAGCATCAAAATGAAAAAAATACAGAGAAAAGAAATGGTTGTTTCAAACTTGGGATAAAAAATTCATTTTGATCCTCGAACTTTTTAAATTATAGCATCCAACTCTTTGATGTTTTAAAAATTTAATTTCAACCCAGTTATTTTTTTATTTTATGATTTGAGAGGTGAAAAAAATAATCGTATTATGATGATAACGAGAGAGTCTATTAATACTGACTTCAACTACGAAAAATAATGATATTTGTGTGTAAGAATATCATTAGATGAAGTATTTTTTGTCATTCATTTTATTTGAGATGATGGATCTAAGCTCTCAAAGTTTTTTTTTTATTTAAAGTTTAATATTCAAGAATCTCAAAAATAAGTATGATTTACGTAAATGAAGAAAGAATCTCAAAAATCGTTCTCAATAAGACTCTCAAGCCTCTTTCAACCAAAATTGTGATTTTGGGCAACCTTAAGAGCTAGCAATGCGTATATGACAAGAGATTACTAAAGTTGAATGCAGTTATTTCAATGCATAATTGAACTTAGAGAGCATATATATATATATAAAGGGGGGGGGCTTGAAGAAATTTCTTGGATGTTGACATTCACCTGTTTTATTTAAAACAATGAAGCAACAACCATCCGTTCTACTATTGTGGGTTAGACTTTATTTAAGGTATGTTATACAATCAATATGATATTCAATGGCTAGAGAGTTGTGAGAAATAGTTGCAAGTATTCTACAAATAATGTAATGTAATTTCAAGAGCTAAATTTTAATAGTTAAATAAGTTTTTTTTCTTTTTACTTTTTTAAATTTGAGATTGATATTCAAAAAATTTATCATTTTGATTGCATTATTTTCATACAAGAAACTCATTTTTAAATATTATTTTAAAATTAGATTGATATTCTGATAGATCGATTTTAAAAAAAAATAATCAAAACTATATTATTTTTATTATCTATAAAGAAAATTAAGGATAACTTTCCCAACCCATAACTATTTTTTTATTATTAATAATATGGAGTTTGAGCATTAATAGTTGATGTTTAAACTTGATCTCACCTCCACCTCTCTCTTGGTGGTCCTATTTGAAAATTTCGCTACCCATGAGACCAACTTTTGTGATCTATACCTCTACAAAATTGACTCATAACCATAGGTATCAAGTCGGGTAAATAAAGTAGATTATGGAGCCCACCCAAGTTTATTTTAAAATAATTCTATTTTAGATAAACAAAAATCATATTATTATTATTTCAAACAAAAATTAAAAATTATTTTCATTAACTTGATATAATCTCACTCGGCTTTTAAAATAGATGAAAAACAAACCCACCTCAAATTATTTTCAAGATCTTCGAGTTACCAGATGAACTTGCCTGATCACATTTAATATCTATGCTCGTAACTCTTATCACGTCGTCAGCACAAACCTTCGAATACACTAGCATGATGGGCAAGTGCAGGTCTCGGAGATGTTTTCTCCCTTCAATGCTTTCATGAAATTTAATTCAGGCAGGTTAATTTCGTACTACACAAACCATAATGAAACAAGCAAAGAACAAAAAAAAAAAAAAAAAAACCTATGATTCATGTTTTCCCAAAACATGCTGTGTATATTCACTGGCCAGCAACTACAAAACATTCTAAGAGTCCAAAACACTTTTGATTTCCTCCTGTCCAGTCTTCACCACACGCCCTCGCCCCTTCTTCTCCACTGAGCACGTGAAAGTTACTCTACACTGACCAGACAAAAATCCAAAAATCTCCCTAAAATAATTTACATTATACAACCACCACTAGGATCACCACCTCTTTGACCTCTTTTTTACTCTTCCGCCACCCCCAATCCCTACCTCGGAATCCTCATTATCTCTCCCCCTCTTCCCCGTCCCACTGCCTGACTCCATTTGCTTCTTCGGCGGCCTTCCTCTTTTTATGTTTCTACTATCTTCTCCTGGTCCTCTTCCTCTCGAACTCCTTGTTACCCTCTTAGCTATCCCATCTGCTTCCCTTCCTCTCCTCTTTTTATCATCCTTTCTGCCATCTTTACTTTCATCCTCCGAGGAGGAGGAGGAGGAGGAGTCCTCCTCCGTCACTCGACTTGGAGAATTTTGCTTCATCCTTTTCAAGAAGCTCGCTGCTCCTTGCTTCTTCCTCCCTGTGTGTTCTTTCCTATCCACCTTAATCTCCAACGCATCATGTGAACTTAATTCATTACCACCATATTGATGCTTTATCTCTCCATTCTTGTTGCTTGTCTTTGAGTTTCTACGACCCGAGACCGACCTCTCTTTTGTTGTTTTCTTCTTTAAACCCTTCTCCTCAATCCTATCAATTGAAACTTCAACCTTCTTCTCATTTACCTTATGTTTTCCTTCCATCTCTTTATCACCTTCTTTACCAGCACCTCTAGATATTGCTTTCATGGAACTGTGTTTGCAACAGGCTACCAAGGTAGATGAAGAAGATTTGTTCGGTCTTGAAAGCGCAGCAGAATGTTGTTCAGTTGCAGGCTTGGCATCCATAGGTTGAGGTTTTGGTTTCCTAAGCTTCTCCTTCACTTCCTTCAAAACAACAGCTCGAAGTTCATTCGCGGCAAGATTTTCCGGTGAGTTTTTTCTAAAGAAAACAATTGCATTGTTTAATAAAATCAGGAGATCCTTGAAGAACTTTTGGAAGCAATTGGAGTAAACCCCTTTATTCAGCCTAGATTGAATCATTTGAAGATCCATGTGCTGCCGAACCAACTTTCTGTACCTTTCAGATTCCTGTAAAACAGTAGAATTGTTGAAAGGAACATCCGATTCTAACTAGAAATATCATAATGACTTCTTTTAAAAAAATTCTTTTTCTTTCAAAAGTCCCTCCTGAACGTGCTAGGCCACTACCAGTCACTGTTAAGCCATTTCACACCTAACAAAAGATGCTGGATATTCCAAGGAAAACATGGCAACAATTTTGCAGGAATATTTGCGACTTTCACATCGGTTTTACTTTATTTTCAACTTTTTCAAAAATATTTCGTCTGCCACAATCTCATTTACTTTACTTTGGCACCGTTTGCAAAAATATTTTTGAAACGAAATGATTTTTTTAAATGATTTTTATATTGTTTTAATATATTAATGTTAAAAAAAAAAAATTGAAAACTTTTTTTAAAACATTTCTAAAATAAAAAATATTTGAATACCAAAAACATAGTACCGTATGGACCCAGCTTAGTGAACTCAAAGGCCAACCACAATTGGAACTTGTGTCAAGGGATGGCCATTTGGTCCAACCAGTGGATATCAATTTTGACCCGCTCCAAAGAAAACCCAGTTTTTATTCCGACCCAACTAATTAAATAATATATTTTTATATTGACACTTTTAAATTATTAAATAATTGTATTTATGAGTTTATTATACATAGAAAATATTATAAAAAATCAGAAACCCAGCTGGACCTAGTGCCCGACCACAATACCCCGACTGGTCTAAAAAGGGTACGGGGAAACGGAAGAGACATAAGCTGAACTGACATGACCCATCATCATTACTTGTTTCCCTCTTTATGGCTTGGGATTGTTGTTAAAAAATAAGCCCAAATACCCTAACACAGATGTAGTTGCTGGCCCGAAACCAACCATTTTATTACGAAAGCAGCTAAAACTAAGAAGGAAGGGTGGTGCAATGAGGTCATAATCCAATTAGCCGTCAAAAAGGTCAATATTCCTACCGTGCAAGGCAGGTTATTATACAAAATGACAGTGATGTAGCATTATGTATTTCTAATATATTCAGACTTTATGTGGATAGTTTGAATATCTATTATTTATTATTAACATAAAATTATTATTTTTTAATTTAATATATATATATATATAGCATAATATTAAGATTAATTGCTTCCCTGTTTGCAAAATATATATATATATCCTTCAAACATGTTTAAATAAAATATTTAGCTTATATTTTGGTTGGGTAGTTTGGAATTGTATTCAAAATGATATTTTAAAAATTTTGAATTTTTTAAGAAAATTTATTTTTTAATGTTTTTAGATTGTTTTAATATATTTAAATTAAAAATAATTTTTAAATTTTTATATATTAAAAAAAACATTTTAAACAATAATTACTATCACATACACAAATAATACCTGTCTAAAACCCTATCCCGTTATACAATGTGACTCTACACGTGCAATTGTTCTTTTCTTTCCAAAACAGAATAAATCTTCTAATCTATAAACGGGGAAAGCAAAACAAAGGACACCAAACATTCCGACCTTAAAAAAAAGGAGGGGGGGTGGGGGATGGCTTTCAATTCACTTGAGCCAGCTGTTGAATAAGCCGCTTATGTTAAATAAAAACTGAATAGGATAGATAAACTAACAACAAAAGCATTTATCTTTCCATGGCGCTTATCAATAAACTTTTAAAAAAGTTTGATTTTTTAAAAAAAATTAATATATTTTAAATATTTTTAAATTATTTTAATATGTTAATTTTAAAAATAATTTTTAAAAAATAAAAAAATATTATTCGTATATTTTTATTAATAAAAAACATTTTAAAAAATAACGATAATCATATTCTCAAACATGCTTTTACTATATTCTTAAACATGCTTTTGACTATGGATTAAATCTTGTTTTATTGATAAAAACAATTATATAATTTTACATGGAATCGATTTAAGATATATTTTGAATTTTAATTAAAAAAAACTATAATTAATAACTATTCACTCGTTCAATCTCTTACTTTGAACCCACCCACCAAGACCAAGATGCATTGCATCCACGCCATGTAACTAGATCTATATATCTAATGCATGGCACCAAAAAATACCAAACGAGGATGCCCATGCATTGCGTTGCAAGATAACATCCTCCTCCATGCGATAATTACCAAATCATCCTCACATGAATATATGGTCTGCTTACTCCTTACTAAAGGCAACCTCGATCTCAACATAGTAAAGTTGCTAGCTGTAATTCTTTTTTTTTTTTTAAATAATAATTAACGTTTTGCCTAATTGTTAGCGTGGACCGTCCTACCACCCTAAATTATGCATATTCTAATTAAGATGAAATCTTCACTAACAAGTTCTTACTTGACTTTGATACCCTTAACGTTCACAGAATTAAGACATTAATTATATTAAACTTTTTATAATATGATCACATTGATTTTTGAGATTGATGGAAATTTTATAGTATTCAAACTACAAAAAAGAAAAAATATATATAATCCCTTTTGTCCGTTAATTTTTTTTTATTTCTCTTTATAACTATATCTTTTGCATGCGTTTGGTTGTTACTTTTAAATACTATAAAATTTATCGAGATTATGAAAGCTATAACATAAATAGTTTTCTTTGTTTTCTTCTCTCCTATCTTTTGTTCTCATTATATTTTTGTATTTTTTTAAAAATAAAATAAAGGGTGATTAAAGAAGGATGATCAGAAAATTACCTGGCTTCGGAGCCGCTTTTCAAAGACTGAGCCAAGCCGATGAGACCGAATAATCCCAAGAAGTTTAAGCCATGGTTCAGATTTGACGGCGGGCACATTTTTCCTGGCAGGAGAAACCTCATCATCACCTCCCTCTCTCTCCTCCTCTCCACTGCTACTCCCATCTTCACTACTACGACGTCGTTTCTTCTTCCTCATCGTCAAACTCACTGAACTTTGTACGTCACTATTGTTATTATTATTATTATTATTGATCTGTTTAACATTATCCTTTTCTTTGTCTTCCCGCTTGGACTCACCTACAGACTCACCTAACTCGTTCGAGTCAGGACCGAGGCCACTCTCCCGACTCAATCTCTCAATTTTCATTTCCTTTTTCGGTTTTTTATCGTCGTCATCTTCTAACTTACCGTTATGTGACCATTCCCGCTCGGGTTCCGGGTCGGATCCAAACCGAGACGGATCCGGATCCTCCCTAATCACATCCGGTTCGGGTTTTAGCTCTGTGTTCACGTTCTGTTCTTTCTCCGTTTCCGCCTCGGCTTTCTGTGGCTGTTGACTCGTCGAATTGGATTCATTAAACGATCGTTCATCACCATCGCCAGACTCTCCGCCGTCGGACTTACCGGCAACAATCTCCGGCGAAGGCTTAGCCAGATCTGATGATTTTTCCATCTCCTTCAAGCTCCTCTCCCTATCCTCTTCTAACCTCTTCACTTTCATTTCAAGCGACCTGTCAATCAAAAACGAAAACAAAACTCATCAGATCTCAAAACGAAGCTGGAAACAGACCTTTCAAAGACAAAAATGAGGCGTGTTTTTCTGTTATTTACACGATAGACGCATCACGTCGATGCACTTCACGCCGAAGCTCATCGACGCGAAGTTTCCGGAGCTCATCAACTAACGAAGCGGTGTCGTTTCGAAGACTAGTAGAGCCGAAACGTCGTTTGAGGTCGTTGAACTTGTCAATACAGTTTTGAGAAGTGAGGGAGGAGAAAGTAGATGTCCTGTTCGATACTTCCACAGCTATAGAGTCCCAAGAATCGCTTCCATGGCGGTTCACGGCGCACGCTAGCAGTAACTCCTCTAACGTGGTCCATGGTGAAGGTGGTGAAGGCTGTTGCTGTTGCTGTTGCTGTTGCT
>Ga0325404_1000931_pt1 | contig 30112 bp, 22 predicted proteins | sample PopdelMetagenome_18_FD_205664 | JGI IMG/M metagenome (GOLD analysis project Ga0325404, IMG submission 205664) | Populus deltoides microbial communities from Bellville, Georgia, United States - Xylem-Control-R1 | ecosystem: Host-associated > Plants > Phyllosphere > Stem > Wood/Secondary xylem...
TAAATTTAATTTATATATTAAAAAAAAGCTCAATTCAATTTATTTTTATATTATTCTTGTCACCTTCATTTTATTTATTTAAAGGGTCGCTTAATAAATATTTTATAAAATTTAATTTTAATATTACTTATTTTTTAAAATTATAAATAAAAAATACCGATTTCTAATTTATTTTTATAGTATTTTTAAATATTAAATTTAATTTTTAACATCTAAAAAATTTCCAAACATGATCTCTTAATTACATTAAATTGAGGATTCCAACATCATAATTAATTATAATTCCAAACTAAACAACTATTATTATCTGTTTGAAGAAAAGAAGAAGAAGCAGCTCTATTTTATCATTCTACTCTATCAATAACAAATAATAACTGAGAAAACTAACTATCATTTTATCACCATCACAAGAAAGAAAAAAAAGAGAGTGGAGTAAAGCTACTAAAAAGTCTTCTCATTCCTTTTTATACGCGCGCGCGTATATATCTACTAGTAATCAGCTCAATCCCAGCTCCTCTGTCACTTTAAACTGACTTGTTGGCTAGAAAATTTTAGAAAAGCGTTTCTTCCGTGTGCCCTTCATTTCTCTCTCGGCTCGGGTCTAAACAGGTAATTGTGTGTCAAATTATGATACCTTGGTGTTGTTAATCATCGTTTGATTGTTAATTTAGTCGACGATTTTCGTTTACCAGGTTACTTTTTTATGCGTTTTTTTGAAATGGAAAGTGGATTCTCGGACCGACTTGTAGGATCAGAGATTCATGGATTTCATACTCTTCGAGGTACTGATTTTTTTTTGTACTTTGGTTCAGATTTTTCAAATTGGAAATTAGCTGCTTAGGGCATGGCTTGGTATACACTGGAGAAAGTTTTTTTCTTTCTTTTCTTATTATCGGTTTGGGGAGCAAAAGCACGCTGTAATTTTATATGTTTTTGGCTTGTTATGTAGCTTTGCTTTTCTTATATTGTCTGGTTTGGTTTTTGCTCTCTAGCTAGCTGGAATTAGTTGCTTGTTTTGTTGTATATTTGTTTCTTGATTTTGTTAAGCTGCTTTTTGCTGCTTTCATTTTGTCGAGCACCTAATATCTGGTTACGTTGGAGTCATGGCTCGCTCGCATGCTCGCTCTGTGGCATTTCAGTGGGACCAACCAAGCCAACCTAGGTTTTAAAGATGAATTGTCTTCTTTCTTTTTTCATATATAATTATTTAGCATTCGGGGTTGATGGGAACATTGTGTGAAGGATTGGAAAAATATGGGTGGGGAGAAAATGGGCGGATTTTGAAATGGATGCTTTTCTCATAAATTTTGATCGAATGAAAAGATGCTGATGTGCAATGAATTTCACTGGTTAAAAAGGTGAAGAGGAGGTAAATTGAAGAGAGAAAGATGTTAATCATAGAGGAAGGAATAGCAAAACTAGAATTCTTGCCGGGAAGTGGGGCTGGGGAGGACAAGTTGTGCGGATTTATTTACTCTATGCTCTTATTGTTTCTATAGCGAACCATCATTTCTTTGCAGTCTTTCATATATATTCATCTGGTGTTGCTTATCTAATGTTTTATTTATTTATTATTATTGCAAATAGTTATACTTATTCTAGCAATGATAACATTGTTATATGATAGATTTGGATGTTCCAAACATAATGGAGGAATCTAGAACAAGATGGCTCCGTCCAAATGAAATCCATGCAATGCTTTGCAATCACAAGTATTTCACCATTAATGTAAAGCCAGTAAAATTACCCACGAGTAAGTATATGTTATTTTTAGTTCTTGCATGAATATAGTTGAATGGTTTTGGCCTTGCAAAGAAAATTTTATGATAAATAATTTTTGTTTTGATACAAGCAATATTCTAATATGCTCAGCCACTTTGAGGTTCCTGCTGAACATGAGAGTTATAACATGTAATATTTCCATCATTTTATTCTTTTCTTGCTACCATGTTTTTGCAAATTTTAATTACCATATTCATTCATCCATGTCTAATTTCACTGTTCCTCTGGTTTTATTTGCTTGTAATTTTACTTTACCTGGTTAAGTTTTGCCCTTCCCATAGTAGAGTTTGTTTTCATGCAAATACTATTGATAATCTGAATGCCTGCTGATGGATGCTGGTAAGCCTTTCTACCATTCATGTGCAAATTATCAGAACTGGAGCAATGGTCAGCATGGCATATGCCAAATGGACATATTTCTTGTTGGTTTCGAATGCATCTTGATGACGCATTAAGATTCTCCTTCCATCAAGTAATATAGAGGGTCAAACAACCCTTCATTTATTAGTGTTTCTCCGGTTTTGATTTTCTGTAATGTAACAGGTGGCACAATTGTATTGTTTGACCGCAAGATGCTTAGGAACTTCCGAAAAGATGGTCATAACTGGAAGAAGAAAAAAGATGGGAAGACTGTTAAAGAAGCTCATGAACACTTAAAAGTGAGATCTCTCATTTTCTAAAGTGTTTTATGTGAGCCAACTAGAGGCAGTTTCATTAACTGACTTTTTTCTTATAATAGATTCTTTGAGTTTAACTTTGAATATATTTTCACAGATAATAAGTAAAACTCTTCATTTCTAAGATGTTACAAATGGCTTCAGATTAAATTTATGCAGCTTAGTTGACTGACATTGTTCCTCCAAATGTACTTGAGTTTATTTTTGAATCTCAGATTCTCATATTATTCTTTAAGATGATTTAGGATGTAGTTAATCAGTGCATCATTATCTGTTCTGTTGAAAAGTCTCTGGTATGATGAATTTTCATTTGTTTCCTGGTGTAGGTTGGTAATGAAGAGAGGATTCATGTATACTACGCACATGGCCAAGATATCCCGACCTTTGTTCGCAGGTGTTATTGGCTGCTAGACAAGTATGTAACAATTAAAGCTCGAATGTATCCATGGCATAAAAAAAGTTGACATGATGATTGGTTTAGAGAAGATGAATCCCCCCCTCTCCCTCTCTCTCGCTTTGTGTTTCTGGGTTTTGATGGAGCATTCATACTTTTGCTTTCAATTTTGTGTTTGTTACAGGACTTTGGAACATATAGTTCTTGTTCACTACCGTGAGACCCAGGAGGTTGGTTCATTGTTGCTTTTTATCTGTTACTAAAGTGCTTTGTTTTTGAAATTTTGTTGTCATCGATATGTTATCTTTGGTTTTGTATTTTCACCAATGAGTCATAGCATGCAGATGCTGGTTGCATATAGCAGGCTTTTCCTTCGGTGAGGTTTGAATGTAGTGCCACATAGAAACTGCATTTCTTCATAAAGAATATTTGGACATGGTGCTTTCCTCCCTTCTATTTTTGTTCAGAAAGATAATTATTATTTTTGTGAACAAGGGGATTCAATCATACTGTGATTATCATTCCAAGAAGATCCTTAATTTTGTCTACAAATACTTTTTGGGAAAAAGTTAGTAGTTTCAAAGACTAGCATATTTTTAAGCTTCTTTTTATTTATACTTCGAGGAAAAAAGCTAGCAGTGTCAAGTACTCTAGCATATTGTTGAGCTTCTTTTTATTTCATGACAGAGGAGGGGTCATATTTTCATTTTGAAATAAGCTGTCTCTGTCTCAGTGTGTATTTGTGCGTAAGTTTCTGTTGTTGATTCCAGTAAACATATGGTTGTTTAAACCTTATTTTGGGTTGTGGTTGACTTATGATACAGTTACAGGGTTCTCCAGCCACACCTGTGAATTCACATTCTAGTTCAGTCTCTGATCAGTCTGCTCCCGGGCTTTTATCAGAAGAATCCGATTCTGGAGCTGCTCGTGGATATTATGCAGGCGAGAAAGATCTTGGTAATATTACAGAACTTGCACATTCTACATGTTATAGCAAGAGTTTCGGTTTAGCAAGGTTTATATGACAAAAATTCACTGTTATGATCTTTATTCTTGATGGTTTTAAGCATCTAATCCTCAAAATTTTATTCGGCAGTCCATAATCTTTCCTCTTTTTACAAAATTGCATATCATTCAATCTTACTGTTCTCTTTTTATGGAGAGTTATCAGGGCCCAGTGACAGCTTAACTGTCATTGATCATGCAATCAGGCTTCATGAGCTTAATACACTTGAATGGGATGAGCTGTTGACAAATGATCCTGGCAATTCAATCTTGCACGGAGGAGGTAACAGACTAGATGCTCCATGTGACAATCATGCAGTTTCAATAGCTTGGAAATCCATTTGTAGGTGTCTGTCTGTATCCTAATTTTTCCTTTTTTCTCTTTATTCCTTTCTTTTTTTTTTGGATCTTTTGTTTTGATTGTCAACAGATAAGATTCCATCCTTTGACCAACAGAATCAGATTGCAGTTAAGGGGTCTGTAAACGATGTAAGCAGAATAATTTGCAATTCTAAGTTATTTTCCTATAATTTGCAATTCTAAGTTGTTTTCCTATATCCTTTTGCTCCACATGTAAGCGTTTAATTCTTTTACTCATTTGATTTCGCTTGGCGGTACTTGCAGTTTAACAGTCAACCTTTTTAAAATATAATCTATGTTCATTTATAATAAAATGCCAGTCGGCCTGTCAAATTTCTTGTGGCAGTGCCACTCTGTTCTGCTAGTTAGGATGAAGAAGTTTATCAATTAATTTCCATGCATCTCTTTCCATTATGATTATCGAAAATTCTGAATTCAATGCTTTTAGACCTCTACTGACATCTGCTGTAATGTTGCATTTATTGATGTTTTGGAGATTTCTCAAATTACTTCAGTTTGCTTGCTTGATTATAATTATTGGTTAAATATTGGAGTGAAGTAACTAATTAATTTTCTTTGCAGGGGAGCACTCTTTCAGGCTACCAATTATCAGCAGAAAAGTCTGCGTTGGGCAATTTAACTGAGGCTGTTGTTAGGAATGGTAACACTCAATTCAGTGATCCAGATAATGTTTACAGACAGTTAACAGGTTCCCAGGTATATTTGGATGCTCAGAGGAAGAATTCTGTTGTCCTGGGTGCTGGTGATTCATTGGATATTTTGATTAATGATGGTTTGCAAAGTCAGGATAGTTTTGGAAGGTGGATGAATTCCATCATAGATGACTCTCCTGTTTCTGTAGATGATGCAGCGGTTGAATCTTCAATTTCATCCGGTTATGATTCGTTTGCTTCTCCAGGAATGGATCAACATCAATCTTCTATTCAAGAACAAATGTTTATCATAACTGATTTCTCACCTGCGTGGGGCTTTTCAAATGAAACAACCAAGGTTCATTTACTTCTCATACAATCCTCTGTTGATATCCTTGCGGTGTCTATTATGGCTTTAATTCTTTGTTGATGGTTTGGATGTAAAAAGGAGCTGATTTTTTGGCCTTTGCTTATTTGTGGAGAAAAAAATGTCTTGTGACATGAGATAAAAGTTTTGAAAATTCTTGGTCAGCTGGCATTTCATGTTAACTGGTTGAACCTTTCGTGGCATTATGGGATTCATCAATCTGAAAATAGAATCAGCCATTAGAAATCTGTTTGAATAGCTCAAAACATCTTCATAAAATAAGAACACAGCTTCTTCTTCTTCTTCTTCTTCTTCTTTGTATTTTTGACCTCTATTTAATCTTGGTTACAGATTCTAGTCACTGGATATTTCCATGAGCAGTATCTGCATCTGGCAAAGTCTAATCTGTTCTGTATCTGTGGAGATGCTTTTGTTCCAGCAGAAATTGTCCAGGCTGGGGTCTATAGCTGTATGGTGTCACCGCATTCCCCTGGACTAGTAAATCTATGTTTGAGTTTGGATGGATCCAAACCCATCAGCCAAATTTTGAATTTTGAGTACCGTGCTCCTTCAGTACATAATTCGGTTGTTTTTTCAGAAGACAAATCCAAGTGGGAAGAGTTCCATCTTCAGATGAGACTTGCTTATTTGCTCTTTTCTACTTCCAAGACCCTTAATGTTCTATCTAGTAAAGTGTCACCGGCTAAACTGAAGGAGGCTAAGAAGTTCGCACACAAAACTTCTAATATTTCTAATAGCTGGGCATACTTGATTAAGTCAATTGAGGACAGCAGAATTTCAGTTGCACAAGCAAAAGATGGTTTGTTTGAACTTTCTTTAAAAAACACAATAAAGGAATGGCTATTGGAAAGAGTACTTGAGGGCTGTAAAACCACAGAATACGATGCTCAAGGCCTTGGAGTAATCCATTTATGTGCTATTATTGGATACACTTGGGCAGTTTATTTGTTTTCATGGTCAGGCTTATCATTAGATTTTCGCGATAAACATGGATGGACAGCACTGCACTGGGCAGCATATTATGGAAGGTATGGACATGTTCTTTGTTGTTTTAATTTGCAGTTCTTCTGTGGTTGTCCAGCTTCAGTTTCTTTAAGTGTCTTGAATAAAATGAACTAGGACATTTTTTATCTTCTTCCATTTTCCCTTTGCTTGTTACAGCTTCACTCCATTTCACTACTTCCATGTTATTCTGTCTCTTCATGCCAAAGCAAATCATATACATCTCTCTGAAATAGAAAAACATTGGGCTAGACAAATATGATAGCATTATAAGCAGTCAAGAAAACCTGATGTATGTATCCTAAAGGGCCAGGAGTATATATTAAGACTTCTTTACTGACTCGAATGTATATCAGCCTCGAAGTAACTGTCATTTTTTCTCCAATTTTGATGATCTATATGTACAGGGAGAAAATGGTTGCAGCTCTCTTATCTGCAGGGGCAAAGCCAAACTTGGTTACAGATCCCACTAAAGAAAATCCTGGTGGGTGCACCGCTGCTGATCTTGCGTCTGCAAAGGGTTATGATGGCTTAGCTGCTTATCTGTCTGAAAAGGCTTTGGTGGCACAATTTGAGTCTATGATAATAGCTGGAAATGCCTCTGGTTCGCTGGAAATGACTGCAACAGACACTGTAAATTCTGAGAATCTAAGTGAGGAGGAGTTGCATCTGAAGGATACTTTGGCAGCTTACCGCACAGCTGCTGATGCAGCAGCACGTATACAGGCTGCTTTCAGAGAACACTCGCTAAAAGTATACACTAAAGCAGTTCAGTCCTCCAGTCCAGAGGATGAAGCGCGGAATATTATTGCAGCAATGAAGATCCAGCATGCCTTTCGCAACTATGACAGCAAGAAAAAGATGGCAGCTGCTGCCCACATTCAACATAGGTTCCGTACTTGGAAAACGCGGAAGGATTTCCTTAATATGCGTCGACAGGCTATCAAAATTCAAGTAAGTGCTCACTCCCCTTTCATACCGGTTTAATTTATGTGTAACTGACACCAAAGGGGAAAAAGAGAAAGGAAACCAAGATTACCTTTCATCTCATGGTAGTGGTGGATGATTTTTATCATCTTTTCGTTTCTGATTCAAAAGTGACTATTATAATTGATGTCGAGTCCAAAGCATTCTGAGTCTGCCGGTGGGCCATTTTGGTTTCAAATATCCCAAAAAGCTCACATGTTCATCTCTTTCATCTTTAACAGAATATAGGACCCAAAAAATAAGAAGTCATTAAAACACAGCACTGTTTTCTTCATTCCTTCTCATTGTTGCATACCTAAGTTAGCATAAGAAATCCAGGAAATTAAGAAGCTATTTGCCTATTTTTTATTCTTTTCTGATTCAAAAGTGATTATTATAATTCATGTCGAGGCCAAAGCATTCTGAGTCTGCCAGTGGACCATTTTGGTTTCAAATATCCCAAAAAGCTCACCTGTTCGTCTCTTTCAACTTAACAGATTATAAGACCATAATAAGTGTTCCAGTAACGAATTAAATGCAATGAACATTAAAACACAATAGTGTTTTCCTCATTCCTTCTCTTTGTTGCATGCCTAAGATATTATTGTTAGCATAGGAAATCCAGGAAATTAATAAGTGATTTTCCTTTTGTTCTAATACAGGCTGCTTTCCGAGGCTTCCAAGAGAGAAGGCAGTACCGTAAGATCATCTGGTCAATTGGAGTGCTTGAGAAAGCAATTTTGAGATGGCGTTTAAAGAGAAAAGGCTTTCGTGGACTGCAAGTTGAACCTGTTGAAACAGATGTAGATCCGAAACATGAAAGTGATACAGAGGAAGACTTCTACAAAATCAGCCAGAAACAGGCGGGTGAACGTGTTGAGAGATCTGTAATACGGGTTCAAGCAATGTTCCGTTCAAAGCAAGCACAAGAGCAATACCGGAGGATGAAATTAACCTATAACCAAGCAACTGTAGGTGATTTACCTGGAAGTTGCTAGTCTTATAATTCTGTCTTGCAGATTAATTAATATTCTCGTGTGCTTCTTCAGGTGGAATATGAAGGGCTTCTTGACACGGACATGGTTGAAAGTGACTTATAGGCAATGGTAATCGGGCTCGTAAAATAATATGTGCCTGCATGTGAATATGTAGCAAAAGGAGGTTTATGCACTGTAGTAGCCTGCACATCTTGGTAAATTGTGTAGATTAATCAATTGTGCTCGTTTTACCCTTTCAAGCTGTTTTTAAGCTTTCGAGAGGGTTATGATGATTCCCATGTTAGTAGTAAGTTATGGGTAAGTCCTTGATGGTGTTGTTGGACTCTAGGCTTCTTAGATGGCTTTAAATTGAACTCAGCTTTTGTAATTGTGTGGCTATAATCAGTTTCAACATAGTTTAGAAAATCTGATGGCTAGGAATCTCCGTGAATTTTGCCGCTAAAGAAACCATGATGAGTCGTATTTTGTTGTGATTTAGACCCCATTCGGAGCCAGGAAATAATTGGGCATGATATTTTCTTTTTAATGAACAGGGACATTTAATGGGAAAATTGAATTTTCAATGTCATTCCGAACTTGAAAATTCTACAAATTCGAGATTGGTGATACCTAATACTATAGATTCTCGATTTTTACTCGGAACGAGGGCCAATATATCTTCATTGACATGACGGGCAAATGCACTCAAATGTTGTATGTACTGAGTGAGGCGTTCAAAACCATCAGCGTATCGTGCGATGCTACGCGTGAAAACTTCGATGGGGCGAACTTCTTCAGCATCTAGATTGACTCTCCCCTTACCAGTGGTGAAGTTGGGAAGGCCATGGTGGCGACGCTATTCCTCTTCCGCGGCAGCATAGCCCAAATCAACCTTGTTTCTTAGAATGTGAAATGGGACGTCTTCAAGTTCCTCATCCGAGAGGACAGCATGGAGCTTCTTCTTGGACTCTGTAAACCTTTCCCTGTTGAAAGCGTCAACCAAGCAGACTACAATGCCCACCTACACTATGAATACGTGGGCACACTTTAAACATGAAAACTGTGTTTGTTGAATCCAAGGAAAAAATGTTGGATGAAGAGATAGAATTTTGTACCAAAATGGATAGATAGATAGATAGATAGATAAAAACATCCACCTATATGAAAGAAAACCTGCTAAATTCAACCATCTAGGTGATGGCTCAGTGGTAAGAGATTGGGATCAAGAGGTTTGTTTCCTCTGTGGTCTTAGGTTCAAGCCCTGTGGTTGTTCATATGATAACCACCGAAGGTTTACATGGTCGTTAACTTCAGGGCCCGTGGGATTAGTCGAGGTGCGCGCAAGCTGCGCGCAAGCTGGCCCGGACACCCACGTTAAACTAAAAAAAAAAAAACCTGCTCAATTCAACACAACTTGATTACCAGTAAAATCTATCATCTTGATGTTAGATATAATAGGATCTGTCTTGCCCTTGCATGACCAAAAATCGATCGCAACGAAAAGATCAAACTTTTCCGCCAAGGTCAGATGGTCACCTCCTTTGAAGATGACTAGATTTTGACTCTAACAACGGCCCGAATGCTTTTTCAGACTCCCTCTCCCATTCGAACTACTCTAACTTCGTACTAAACATAAAATCAACATTCGCTTAGCCAAATGTCAAAAAATCATCTCAATCCAATAACTTAAGCTGTTAAGTGAGGTCCCAAGATATGATTTATATTATTCTCTAATACACCCTCTCAAGTGAAAGTCTTTTGGACTTGAAACTTGCACATGTCCATATTATTTTGTGCTTAATTTTTATCAAATAAACGAGAATGATATGATTCGAACTTGTAACCGCTTGGTTATCAAGGTTCTGATACTATATTAAAAACAATTTCAACCCAATAGCTTAAGTTATTAAATAAAATTTCAAGATATAATTTATATTATTTTTTAATAATTAAAAGATTTCAATGTTCCTCTGCAATTAAAAGACCACAAGCAACATCCATCGAATTTTATCATCATTATCACCTCCCCTGGGAGGTGACTAGTTGTTCGTGGCAGAGGTTCCTATACGTCCAGGCCTGTTAAAACTGATAATCCAAGTATCCACGGAATTTATGAACCCATAATCAGATGGAAAAAGTCAAATGATAATTCCTTTTTCTTTTATTCTTTCATAGTTAAATGAAATATTCACATTAACATAACAACTAATAATTGGCTTGGGCTGGTTTAACTGCCCATATAAACAATGAACCGGATTAATTTCTTATTTTAATCCCTTGTTAAACACAAATTTTCCGTATTAACACGAGGCGCTGGTTCTTCCATGTCGCAAGTTGAAGTTGTAGTTAATATTTTTCAATTTTGTTTTTTAATGCTGGTTTTAAATTTAATTGTATTGATTTGATTGTATCGGTATTATTATTATTTATTATATAATAAAATAAAAAAATTAATTCATCTCAATAAATTATATAATACGAGCTCATTATAAGTTTGACGAATTGATTAAAATAAACATGATTTGTTTTTTTTTTTAAATAATATATAGTTTTAATATTAATATATTAAAATAATAAAAAATATTAATTTAAAGTTTTTTAAAAATAAAAATTTTAAAAAACATGATCAAACCACTCTCAGACAGTATCTAAGTACTAAATTTGAATCCCTACAGAAAATTCATCGATTTTTCAAATCTCTTGTAATACTTGGTGTGGACTAGTGTATTTAAACTCGAATCCATCATCCATGATTAAGGACTAACACATCCCTATATTGGTGGATGCTAAAATGGAAAAAAAAAGAAAGAAAAAGTAGAAGGAAGGTGAAACAAAAACAAATGGAGTACCATCCAGGTACAGTGTAGTTGACAATATAGAAATTGAAAAAAATTCAAATTCCATTCAGCAAACAAAATTCCAAATTTGCATCGGAATTGATCAACTTTAGCTGTCAATTAAGCTTAACAAAATAATTTCTAAGTTTCGGCAGTGGTATTTTCAGTCTATAAAATTATAAATATTATTCAATATAATTAATTTTAGACGACAGACTTGACTCCTTTCAGGTCAGGGATAGCATGATACACGATGTTTAAAAATCGTTGAATTTGAGTAGTGGCTATATAAGTCGATGTCTTTAACTTATTTTTTCTGTTTTACTACCTATAAGGATTATAATTCTTTTTTTTAAAAAAAAATCCCTTATGCATGATTAATCATATCATCGATTAAATATTCATCAAAGTTTAATTATTTATTTAAAATTCAAACACGATATTCAAAACATAAACGTTGTTGTACAAGTCTCTGTCTTTAACTTATTTTGAATCCGCCCAACAATGACCCGGTCAAAAATCTTCACCGGCTACATCATCTCGTTTGTTGTATAAAATTAACCCATCAAGGGGGGTGGGCGGGCGACTAGGAAGTTGATTCAATGGAATGACAGCAGCAACTCCTTTCTTTCCCAACAAAGTTACAAAGTCATGGTTGGTGGCCCGGCTGCAGATCGAAGAAAAAAATCTAGCTAATGCACTCCCAACCATCAGTTTCCTTTCCCTTTCTTTTATTCTGTTTCCTAGATCAAAGCTCAAGCCAGCCGATGAGCTCGTGTCAGGAATAAAAGTGCTACGAGTCTACAGTCGCAGCTTGGTGCCATCCGTGACGATGAGATGACAAGTGGCAAGCCTACAAACGGATCCCTCAATCCGGTGTCGGTGAGTTGGCTCGATCAAGTTTTGCACTCGAAAGCTATACAATGCATTGAATGAAGCACTGAGAAACTCTGCTATGAAAGTCTACAATGAGAACACATTGCGTTTAAATGGGGAACAGAGCTTCGGCACAAATCAATCTATGTTTTAACAAGACACGTGAGAGCATAGACGGACCATGAAAGGATAACCCAAAACAAGCCAAAAAAAAAATGAAGCCCGGACTGCTCATTCCAAGACGGACGGTAGTGAGAATTCAACAATGACAATTACCTCATTGATCCACAGAAAGTAATAATCTCTCACAAAGATGGGTGCAATATTGTTCGATAAGCTTCAATTTCACAATGGCTGAGTTATCAATCAAATGTTACTACAGTTGTTAATCCTTCGACAAATAAAACCACTACAGACAACAAAATTCCATATTCGATGTACTTGTAGTAAGATGGTGCAAAAAATGATGGAAAAACTCCAAATGAGTACAAGGCCATATGTTACTCCCGATTCTACTTGATGTATTGGGACATCCACTTGAAGCCATCACCATATCCCATCTTGCGGACAATACTGCACATGAAAACCTCGAGAGGACGGACATTGGAGTCCACAAGATTCACCTTCCCCTTGCCAGTAGTGAAATTGTTGAGCCCAAGATCATAACGAAGCTCATCTTCTGAAGCTGCATAGGGAATGTCAATCTTGTTGCCTAAGATCAGAAATGGAACATTAGCCAAGGATTCATCTGAAAGGAGGGCATCCAGTTCCTTCTTTGACTCAGCAAACCTAACCTTGTCATAGGCATCCACTAGGTATACCACCGCATCCACCTGTTATGGAGGAAAAAAAAACCCATGGTTTATACTCCAATATCTCATATTATTTAGACGTTCCAAACATTGTCCTTGAAAAAAGCATGGATTCTTCACAATAATTGAGACAGAACAGGGAATATCTACTTGTACTAGAAATTTAGCCACTCGGAGAAACAATGAATACAGAATGATTGCTGGAATCAGTAACAACTGACACCTTGCATGAGAACAACAGAATCATTGGGTGCAGGAAATAACTTGGGACTTGAATTCAATTAAAACATAGTTAATCCATACCATTTCCAACCAATGAGCTCAACACCATGTTCATTATTCAGTTCTAACTTCTAAGTCAAAGACTCTCCTAGGTCAACTTCATAAAGCACTACCATAAAGCCCAGAATAAGTTATTTGGAAAGCTACTATTGGAACACCTAAAAACAAAAAGGTGCTATCAGCGAAGCTTCAAATATTGATGCTGGCCTCCCATGAATCAGATAAACACAAGCAAAGTTTAGCTGGGATTATGAAGGCACAGCAAGACAAGTGAGAAGGGAAATCAGATATCTTTTCACCTAGAGAAGTCAGCCAGCTGAAAACAAAGTTGCAAAAACCAGTTTGACAAAAGGTGCGAAGATGGTTTTCATATGTAACTCTGCAAGGCAAAGCATACATAGATGTCATCACAGCTAACAGGAAAACGACCAAACACGTTAGCAATTTCAACAGTTCAGCTCACAACCAGATCTATCACAAACCAATGACGAGCAGGACTCGAAAAGACTGCAACTAGAAAATACAGTTGCCTCATTCCAGATTCATGTAACATAACAACGCATCGCACAATTAGAGGAAGCAAAACGGCAATTCTAATCACATCTTTCTGGCAAGAAAATCGAGAGATTATAGTCAAAGCACCCTGAATCACACCATTTTAAAACCGAAGTAGTTGTGTCATTCGACAGTTACAAGTCATCAACAGCATGAAATGAACAACATGCAAAAGTAACAGATTCGAAGTACCCTCCAATCAACAATCACCATTTTTCTCCATCCATTTGACAAACACAAACTTTATTCTTACGTCTTAGATATAAAAAACTTCAAAAAATCGAAAGCCCAGAATGCGATTCAACAAGAAAATTCAAGAAAACACATAATCATAAACAAATCAAGGCAAGAACAATAGCATCGAATCTAGAGGAACAAAAGTTAACCTTGGCGTAGTAATCCTTCCAAACACGACGGGCGATTTGGTGACCACCCAGATCAAAAGCCTTGAACTTGATTTTTCCAATACTCAATTCCTCTGATGTTGGATGCTGGGTGGGTTGATGCTGTACCAATCTCTATAAAACAACAGATCCCATGTTCAATAAACCAAACCAGAACAATCATATACCAATAAATAAAGATGCGAACTTTATATCAAGAAAGAAAGAAACCAAGACCTCGTCTTTTAACATGTGAAGAAGGGTTGTCTTGCCAGCATTATCAAGACCCAAGAAAAGAATCTTGGCTTCCTTTTGCCATAAACCAAGAGATGCAAGAACCCCATAAAACCAATCTAAAAGAAACATCTTTCTTTCTTGATGGGTTCTTCAGATTTTTTGTGAGCCAAAGAGGACCAGTAATAAATAATAATAATAACGTGTGTATTGGGGAGAGAGATCTGATAAATAAAAAAATGGCTGGATATCTATGGCTAGGGACCAGAATGAATGGGGTGTTGAAAAAATAATAACTGGGACTTGGTTTTGACAACGAAGATGAAAAATTATTATGTATTCAAAAAACCCCCCTCTCTGTCAATTCCTTTGTCGTTTTCTATTTTTCTATCAGCCTATTGGCTTCCTCACTCGGCGTTACACTCAACATGGCTGGCTGGCTGGCTACCCTTGGCTTGGCTCGACCCCAGGGTTAGGTGAGGCAATGAAATGACGAGTTTTAACCTCGTCGGGTCGGATTGTGAACCGATTCGCTTCTCGCATTGGCCCTTTCACTGGAAATAAAATATAATCTAGATTGGTCCAAAACTTGAGAATGATAGTTAAAACCTTTATAGAAAAAAGGTGTATGATTGGTATCTAAAGTTCTATTTGTTTGTTGATTTGTAGCTGAAGAGTGTTTGCTTGATGTCTTTATTCCTTTTTCGCTTTGCTTGGAGTGCTAATTAGACCTTCATTGCTCATAGAAAGATTAAAAAAAAAAGTCCATCGAGACGAGATATTGAGGAACTTGCGGGTAGCATCGATTCCCACCATGGCTTTCGGCGTGAAGAATGCGAAACGTGATCGCCCACTGTTGTCCTCGACACACACCATGATGTAATTTTTTTCTAGTTTCAAGGAGTTGCGCGTCACCCACTGTTACATACACATCTCATGTATATTTTTTATTATTATTATATATTAATAGTAGATATTTGGATTAATTTATATATACTTCGACTAATTTATTGAGATCTTGAAAATAATAACCATATAAATCTTTAGTGATAATGAGATTTGTAATATTCGAATTGATGATTTTTTAAAAGCAAATCTTAAACTTAATCAGTTAATCAACACCCTCTCTAAATTAATTTATATACATCATTTGTATGTGTAGCATTTGAGCGCACTTATTTAAAAAATAAAAATACAAAGCACCAACATTTTCAACAACAATACACTAAACACCATCACAAACTAATAGTAGATATCACTCTCTTTCATTTCAATAATGGTATTTGTTTTTCTTTACTCGTCGTTATGAGATTGCTCTCTACCTCTCCATCCATCTTTATTTCATGAGATAAATTAACGTGTCTAATATCTACAAATAGCTATGATTAGAAACCTGGCCCGCGCTATGCTGCAGGTTAATTTTTTTAATAAAAAATATAAAAAAAGTTAAAATTTAAGAGTGTTAGGTTTTTCTGCAAAGTTATATCTAAGAGTATTGGGTACGTCTAATCCAAAAGTTATATTTATAATATTAATAATAATATTAAACTTGCATGACTTAAGTTTAAGTGAGTTTGGTTGTAACATCAAACCCGGAGCTTTGGATATGAGTACGGCTGTAAAGTCGTATTATAAAAGTGTGATAGTTAGAAAGGAAAAAAATTAATATTACATAATAACATTTAAAAAAATGATTAATTGAAAAGAAAAAAACAATAAAGCAAAGCATTATTCCGATGAATAGTACTTTGTAAGGAGGGGTACAGTAAAATCCCCTTATGAGATCACAATAATCTAATGAACAGTAAACAAAACAAACCATAAAGTTTAATTCTTAATCAAATCAATATTAAAAGATGAAATTGAAAGAAAAAAATTACTTAAGAAAAAGAAAAAAAATCTGAATCAACTGGTTTAACCCGTCAAATCAGGTTAATATGTCAAACCTGGGATTCGTGTCATGAAATTGAAAGAAAAAAAGTTGATGCCTGTTAATTATAGTTAATTACAATATTTAAATATGAAATTGAAAGAAAAAAACCAATGAAAAAAAAAGAAAAAAAATTGAATTAACTGAGTTAACCCACCAAATCAGGTTAACCCGTCAAACTTGGGATTTGTATCATGAGAGTGTGATAACTAAATAGAAACAAATTAACATTGATGAACTAAATTAAACAAAAAAAGATTAATTAAAAAAACAAAGGAAAAAAAAACCTACATAAAGAAAAAAACTAATGAACAAAAAGAAACAAAATCTGAATTAACTGGGTTAACCCGTCAAACCTGGGATTCATGTCATGAAAGTTTGATAATTAAATAGAAAAAAACTCAATATTAACAAACTAAATTAAAAAAAAAGCAAAAAAAAAAACAAAAAAAGATTAATTTAAAAGAAAAAAAAAGCCTACATGAAGAAAAAAACTAATGAAGAAATAGAAAAAAAAATTCTGAATTAACTGGGTTAACCCTTCAAACCAAGTTAACCAGTCAAACCTGGGATTCATGTCATGAAAGTTTGATAACTGAATAGGAAAACAAAATTTACGGGTTAACCTGTCAAACCCGGGATCCGCGTCATGAAAGTTTGATAATTGAATAGGAAAAAATTTAACATTAATAAACTAAATCAAACAAAAAAATTAATTAAAAAGAAAAACAAAAAAAATCTAGGTTAACCCGTCAAACCCGGAATCCGTATCATGAAAGTTTGATAACTAAATAAAAAAAATTTAAACATTAACAAACTAAATTAAACAAAAAAAATATTCATTAAAAAAACAAATAAAAAACAAATAAAAATAAAAAAAACTGTCCAGCCTTTTCACTGTGGATTAATTATAATATTAAAAGATGAAATTGGTAGAAAAAACTAATTAAGAAAAAGAAAAAAACCTGAATCAACTGGATTAACCTACCAAATCAGATTAGTCCGTCAAACCTGAGATTCGTGTCATGAGAGTGTGATAACTAAATAGAAAAAAATAATATTAATGAACTAAATTAAATGAAAAAATATTAATTAAAAAAAAACAAAGGAAAAACCTACAGAAAAAAAACTAATAAAGAAAAAAAATCTAAATTAATTGGGTTAACCCGTCAAACCAGGTTAACCCGTCAAACTTGGGATTCGTGTTATGAAAGTTTGATAACTAAATAGAAAAAAAATTAATATTAACAAAATAAATTTTAAAAAATTAATTAAAAAGGAAAAAAAGAAAAAGAAAAAGAAAACTACTAAACAAAAAAAAGATTAATTTAAAAGAAAAAAACAAAGAAAAAAAAGCTTACATGAAGAAAAAGAAAAAAAATATGAATTAACTGGGTTAACCCTTCAAACCAGGTTAACCTGTCAAACTTGAGATTCGTGTCATGAAAGTTTGATAACTGAATAGGAAAAAAAATTACAGGTTAACCCATAATTAGTTGGGTTAACCCTTCAAATCTGGAATCCGTGTAATGAAAGTTTGATAACTAAATAGAAAAAAAATTTAATATTAATAAACTAAATTAAATGAAAAATTAATTAATAAGAAAAACCAGGGAAAAAAATCTGGGTTAACCCGTCAAATCCAGAATCCGTGTCATGAAAGTTTGATAACTAAATAGAAAAAATTAAACATTAAAAAAATTAAAAAAAAATATTCATTAAGAAAAAGAACAACCCCTAATCTACAGAGCCAGCTCAGGCACAACGCAAGTGAGGTGTGCATTTAATGCACAATGATGGCACACCCCACTAACCACAAAAAGAAATGGCTCACCACACACCCCTAAAATGTAGCCATGATCAACCAAGCTCAAGCTAGCTGATCCCAACCCAGCTCCTCTAAAAAACAATTAGTCACACCAGCCACATCCACTCAGAACCCCTCAACGCCCAGTGGCTGGCGTGTCTCAACGCGAAACTGCAACAAACAAAACTGAGTTGAAGCTTCGATCACGCTGCTAATGCAGAGGAGAAAGCCAATGAAGGCACCAAATCACGCGAGAAGAAAGGCGAGAATAAAAAGATGATAACGAAAAATACTGCTTGAATCCACAGTGGATTCACTCACATGTTATAGTGTTTTCCTGAGCCCTTTTAGTTTTTTTTTTTTTAAATTTAATTTGGCACACCATAAGTAAAATATCAATCACCCCATTCAACAATTCAAGAAAGAATAACCTGTTCATTCGATATATGTTTCTCATGGTCCTCGTATTATTTATTTTTCTTGTATATTGTCAAAGCATCTTATAATATTTTGATATAGAACTTGTTTCTACGTAAACAACAGATCAGCCTATCCATTTCATGACATAACTACATAGTTTTCACGGCTTCGTCAACTGCAAAACACAGCTTACCACTACGTTTGATTTCCGAAACACACAGATTACTATTGAATTATCAACTACTTTTCGTCTAATGTATCTGGCACGTTAATTGCTTATGAGAAATATCTATCGACTTTGAAGTATAATATATACAAATGTTGTTTTTTTTATTGATGATGTATTGCGAAAATAGTTGAAGTCAAATAAACTCAACAAAATCGACTTTTTTTTCTCAACAACGAAAACAGCAGGAGTTGAAATAGATAATTTAAAGTTTAGATGTCAATTAAAAAAATTCACTCAGTTTATTTATTATTTTTTGTTCGAGTTAAATATTATTTTAACTCAAGGTAGTGAGACTCTTGTTGTTTTATTTAAGTTGTGTTATATTATTTGAATAAAAAACTATATTTTCTAATTTCTCCATTCTAGCTCATATTACCATGTTTCCTCTAAGAAATTGTTTCAAGTTAGTTCCCGGGCGCATAAATTTCTTTATAAAGAATAAATTTTGAACTATAAAAATGTAAGAAATTACTTATGCTTATATATATTTGTTAAAACAAAACAACAACATAAATAAATAAATAAATAAATAAATAAACTTGTAAGAGTTGCGGCAGAGACAAAACCAAACATGAAATGAGGCGTTTGTGTCGTCCGTAAGAAGCTGCACGGGCCAAGTGCTCGAAGCCCACTGAAAACCCTGCATTTGAGTTTTACAACAACAAAGGCCCGTAAGCAGGGCCGTCTTATAGGGCAGTTTTTTTGTGACCATCGGTTTGTATAAAGTCACCAGAGAATTAGGGTTTGGCCTGGTCACTTATCATCTCGCCCGCATCCACTCTTCGCTATCAGGTCTGCCCTTCCATTTCACCATCAACAACCTCTTCTTGTTATAAAAGCAGATCAAGTTGTCTCTGTGTGATCATTGACTGTTTCGTTTTCGTGTTGCAGAGATGGCCAAGTCAAAGAATCACACAGCACACAACCAGTCCCACAAAGCTCACAAGAATGGTATCAAGAAACCCAAGAGGCATCGCCACACCTCCACGAAAGGGGTACTTTTCCTTTCTTGTGATTCTGTACGTTTTTTCTCATTCTTTTGTATTGTTCTTGAAATGGGTCTCTTGTGTGTGTAGATGGACCCTAAGTTTTTGAGGAACCAGAGATATGCACGGAAGCATAACAAGAAGTGTGGTGACTCGGCCACCGAGGAAGAGTAGAAGCATTGCTTTCTAAATGGGCACTACTATACCTTTATAGTGTAGTATCTCCATGTTACTTGTTCTGGGTTTTATTTTCCAGTAGCTGGCTGTACTGTCAAACCAGAAATTTCGATTTTGGATCTTTGCTACTGATGTTTGTTTAAGATTCTTAAAGCTTTGGATTGTTATGCGATGAGTATGTTCTTCTTTCAACATCTTAGCTTTTTTACTACTTATTCGGTATGGAGTAGTAAGATTTTTAATCTTTTTTTAGATTTAGGTGATAGATCAATTTATTTACATTGCTGTGAGATGTGTTATGGTGTTGCAAAGTTGCATGTTTTATTGGTCAAGAGACGTCGAAGCTGTTGGCACCTGCATACAGCAGTGCCTAGTTAAATTTACTTGATAACAATTCTCGTAGACTAGCTGGTAGTATGGTTCTCCTATTCAGTAGTTACTAGCTTAGTAGTATGGTTTTCATATTCAGGAGCAATGCAGTTTCTGGTTTTTAGGAGTTTGGTGTATTACAGTGAGATGCTTCACCTTTGATGTTCAGTTGTCAGCAGCTTATTTAGTTTGGAAATGATTTATTCTGGATCAAGCTATAGAAACTTACGTGGTAGTTTGATGATGGTTTTTGCCTGTCGTGTCATAGAGATCTTCACTGTCTTTTAATCCTAGTTTAGGTAAAGCTGTTGTCTGTCATGATGGTGGCCAATTAGCCAGTCACATATTAGCCTTATGGCTGTTGCTTTATGTGAATGGTCAGTAAGCTCACCGAAATTAACTATGGCAGTGGCATTTGATAGTGAACTGAAATTGTGGTTTCACGTTAATGTCTCCGACTACATATCATCAATGATAAAAAAAATTCCGAGTTTTGCCTGAGCTGTGAATTTCTCATAAATCTACTGCATTTCTTCATTCTTATTAAGAGGGGTGAAAAAGGAATTGTGCATTATGTTTCCTTTTGATTTGCTGTGTCTGTATCTGATGAAACGATTATGTAGTTGAGTTTCTTTAACGTTTGTTTGCATTTTTTTTTTTTATTATTATAGCAGATATAGCAATGCTGTAGATTATAAGATGATATAAACTTGAAAACGGGCATTTTTTTATTCTGACGCTTTTATCCTGGTATGTTCAGGATAGAACTTGTGACGCAATTGCCTTGAGCGTGCAATGCCTATGATTTCTCAAAGACTCGTATTTATGCCATGAAATATGATTAATAGATTTTACGTTTAATAATAATAAATGCACTGGTTTGCAACCCAGGAAAAAAAAAAGTCACCCGCACCTCGGTTTCTTTAGATCAGCGGAAATGGTGTGGCCCCTTGGCTCAAAGGCAGAGTGGGGTTGGAGATGCAAGTGGCTAGAAATATTCTAGCACCAAATCAGAGGAATTGAGTTACTACAGCTATCGTGAATAGAAATAAAGCTGATTCTAGCACCAAATCAGAGGAATTGAGTTGCTACAGCTGTGCTCACATGAAGTTTGGTTTTCATGGATGATTTTGTTGTGGATCTCACTTATATGTGGAGGGAGCTGTTTCCGGGCATGCCTGATACAGTTGTGTGACATACAGCGATGATTTAGCATTAGTAACTAGGTTAGGGCATCGACTGACCTTTCTTAAGAGTAATGTTACACTCGTCAATACATATATATATCGTGGTGTGTTTGCCGTTGCTCTAAGCAAGCCAGTGCCCGAACCTGATGGTTTGTTTGTTAGGGGAAGGCGAGTTGAATGTGCAGGTATGGCAGTGCTGTGGGGTTCTCTCATTCTGCACATAGATGGAAGAACCCGGAAGAAAACAGTCTGCTATCTAAATAATCGACGGTGCCGTTCCCTGGTTACAGCAAGTTAATAATATCGTTCTGAGATCTTGTAATCTTGGCTGCCATGTGCAGAGAGCAGGGGTAAGGTAAAAAAACAACAAAACCACAAGGATTCTTGCAAGCTGAGAGTTTCAATGGAGTAGATTATAGTCTCTGTTCAATTGATAAGAATCAAAACCATTTTCAGAATGGAAATAATATATGAACCTGAGAAACAACAAAACAACTGCGCAACTTCTGAAAGATTTCAGGCTGTAACAGGTGATCTCTTGGTGATGTTTCTTGTGGCAGTGTACTAAATACGTGGATTTATCTCTAGCCTGGTATGCATGCTCCTTCATACCTCCTAATACAAGCAAATTTTCTTCGAAATTTTGCCTGCCTGCTCAAACAGCAACTGGTTCACTTACTGGGCCTGGAACATGAGCTTTAACCTGCCCCATAAATTAAGAACTTCTGTCACTAGGTTGAAGGTGGATGGTGCGCTCCTCAGCTTAACAAATACATGCAACCACCAATCGTGGGCGAACATGTATCAGGATTAGACAGCTGTTTGCTGAAAAAGTTGATATGCTAACAACACGCAATAAATTGCAAAGAAATTGTGGTGGGGACTTTTTCTCACGGGACATCTATCCACCACCTATTTGTCAGTACACACGCAATGTCTCTTCAGTACATTTAAAGTTCAAAGATGAGTTCATATGAAATACGAGCATAACCCCGGATGTTATCTCAACTTTGTAATCATGAAGGCGCATGTGATTTGTTCTTCTGGAATTGTTTTACCATATAGCACAAAAAACTCAAACAAATGAGATGATCATGCCCGTGCTCTGTGTGCGCGTGTAGGTGGGTACCTTTTCTTTTATGGCATGCAAGATGTTAAAAGTATGTGTTCATTCAGAAGCTCACCTTTGCTGATTTGAAAAGTTCATCGAGAACTTCGGACAGAGTTGGGTGTGCATGGACTGCAAACTTTATGTCCTGCATTGTGCAAACGTAATTATAATTAGTTCCCAGATGTTATAAGCTTACACTTGTTAGAGTGCACGCATGTACAAAAATGAGATCTGAAGAAGCATTTTCAAGACCAACAGAATAGAGACGCGAGTTATCAGTTGCAGCCCGGTAATAAACTTCCAACATCTCATTAAGTAGTTCATTCTAAAGGGTATTTCACACCATAAATAAAGATGCAGCTGCATACCTGAATACGAGTGCCCAAAGCTATTGCATTGGATGCTTCATGGATGAGATCTGCAGCGTGCAACCCAAAAATATGCACTCCAAGTATCTCTCCGTTGTCAGGTCTGTATATCAACTGCAAGAAAGTAAAGGAGTACCAACCATGGAAGTTAGTGAGAGAAGATTAATCAACAAGAGTCAAATAGAACTGAAAGGCTTGCATGGCTTGCATGTAAACATGAGAAAAATACAGAAATGATGTATAAAGGGAAATTTATTGGATTCAGAACATCAGCAGGCTCCAAATTTCATGATGCTCATCACCTATGCAAGAGATTGTATTAGATCCAACAGGCATAACAAACTAGTCAATAGTTCAGGTACGACCAGAGTAGCTTTGGAAAGAATCCCTAGCTATACACTGAGAGGGGATGGCATCAAGATTGATCATTCAAATTATGTTTGCACAGCGCATTGAGGAAGGAGAACAGTTATGAAATCTAACCTTAGCTATCCCTTCTCCTTCATTTTCTGCCAAGGCCTTTGTGTTGGCTTTGAAACTCGTCTTGGTGACACTTACTTCAAAACCCTCCTTTTCAGCTTTCTCCCTTGCCTGAGGCTGAAAATTATAGTATTCAGTCAAAATTTCATGTGCAAAGGTAACACAAAATAAGAAATTTTGTTTGCAACCAGAAAGGAAAGAAACAGAAAAAAAGGATGTAAGGAATGCAATTTGTTTGTATAGAAGTAGACTTCAGCTAACTTTATCATAAATCATGAAGTAACTAGAGCATAATAGCATATTTATAGAACTAAATGCACCTGCAAGATTTTAAAATTTACCTCTGTCAATCCAACCATACTGATTTCAGGATGAGTGAAACAAGCTGCCGGAATGCTTAGATGATTCAGCACGTGATCCCTTCCAGTGATTTGTTCAACCACTGTGTCAAGAATTCGAGCAAAAGATGAAACACTGTAAAAGGAAGCATCAGATTTGAGGTGACAAAAAACTGATCCGCTTGCAACTAACCTGAAATTCCTTGTGCACTGGCTGCATGAGCAAGCATCATTTTACCATTAGCATCACCAATGCAATACAAGTGAGGAACCTAAGAGTTGAAAGTATTAAAAAAGATGCTAGTAATTATTTGCAACAGCCATACATTAAACTGTGTTCATGAGGAAAATAATTTGAACCAACCGGATTCCCCTCAAAATTAAGCACTCGCATACGCTCATCAACAGGAACAAAACCATTTTTCAATGCTACCTGGACCTGTGGGAAAGAGAGAGAAAGATGATTAAAATCATTTCTTCTTCCCGGTGACAAATCCATTTAATAAAAGCAACATTAACATCAAACGATACATACATTGTCCAAGCCAAGACCTTTTGTGAAAGGAGCTCTTCCAGTTGCAATTAATGCTGCATCTACCTATAGTGAAAGCAAGATCAGAGTTACGATGGATGCCGTGGGATGGGATTTTAAATCATACTGAAGATTAATGTTTAAATTAGGGGAGCCCATGCAAGTGATGGTGCCTGAGCTGGAGGAGGTGACAGAAAATTATTGACATGAAGGCCAAATTTTACGTCTAGTCACTGTTCAGGCTTAGACATAACAGAGTTCCATCTGTAAATTAGCCACCTTATGTTCAACAGATATACGGCAATACAAAAACGATGCTCATTGACTAAAACTCATCAATAAGTTCATGACGTAGCTCAAGTATTTCATGGAGGCATATGATTGAAGTTGAAAAAAAAAAAAACCCAAAGAGTTCTACAATTTTGACGTGGAGGTCTTTTCTCCTCAAAGAGCATATAGAAATGATAGATTTTTTAGCAATCCACTTTGCTCTGCAGAACAAAATAAGGATGGATGCTAGCATCCAACATCCAGACTTCATTTACAGTTTGTTTGGGAAAGAAGTGAATGAAGGGAAAGAGAAGGGAGGAGAGGGTAATGAAGATTAATGGCATCTTCACCTTATCTGGGGAGAGAATTTTCAATGGAGGGGAAGGGGGGGTGCATTCCCCTCCAAAGTATCATAACCAATTTTGAGTAATGGAGGGGAAAGAAGTAGCTATATGATTTCTTGATATTAACTTACTATTTTAACATTCTTCCTTTTTGGAAAATCCAATTTTTAATAAATAAACTCGGTCAACCTTATTTTCCACTTCCTCCTTACATTTACAATTCATTATCTTTTATGCCCTTTCTATCAAACAAAGAAAATTTGTCTCTTCCGTTCCCCTTCTTATTTATCCAAACAATAGAAGGTAAATTTTTTCCAACCCCTCCCCTTTCCATCCCTTTCCTTCCCCTCCCCTCCTATCACAATTGTTTTTCCAAACAAACTGTTAATTGAAACAATTTACATTACCTCCAGAGTATCTTTGGGTTCCTTGGTCTTGGCATCAATAAGCTCAATGGTGACTGGTTTCCCATTTTCAGCTGGAGTGATCTATGAATAACACAAAATAAGATGAAAGTGATGCTAGGAATGAATGAAGAAAAGAAATTGTGGCAGTCTCTGAAAGGAACAAACAGCTACACATATATGAAATTATGATAACCTTGGTTGCAAATACTCCGGTATGATAGTCAATTTTGCGTGGATTAATTAGGACCCTTTGTGCCAACTTTCCAATCTCAGGATCAAATCCAGGCATGAGCTGATCGAGGGCTTCAATAAAGGTGACCTGCAAAAAAACCCACTCAATGACATCAACTATCGGCAAAGAGAAGTTCAGACCATCAAAATTTGATGCTGAGATAAATAATCTGAACAATAACAGTGCCAACTAGTTAAATTGATCAATAAATACAAGTTACTAGTTGGCACTACCCACTTCTTTATACAAAAAATCAAATCAAATTTAAATACATGAGAATCTAAACTGCAAACTATTCTTGAATTCAAGTTCCACGCACTGAAGCATTAGGCATGACACTGATGCAACCATCTACAGAACAAACATCTCATACATGTATCGTTTAACAAAATTTAAGTACATGTGAATCTAAACTGCAAACTAAATCATCTACCAAGAATCTGCAATGGTGGAACTGAGATAGCTTATCAGCTAGTAATATATACAATTATTTAGATTGGAAAGCTCGGATCATATTGAGCTTGCATATAAGCACTGCAGAAGTTGGGAAGGTTCTTCCCATGCAAAGCTGGGTTCCAATCAGTAGCAAAGTCAAGTGTATAATAAAATCTTGAAATGAGAAAGGGAAGAGGTAAGCAGCAATTATTAAACAACAATGAAAGGAGGGAGGGGAAAAAAAGAGAAAAACTTAGTGTTTGCTTATCATGCTGATTTTTCCCAGAAGAATGCTCGTCAACAGCATTTTCTAAACGGATCTCAGAACAAACAAGTAGAAGAAAAACAGCAATACCTCACTTCCAAGCGCAGTATACACGTCACTGAATTCCAGACCAATATAACCACTTCCTACAATTGCGATCCAATCAGGAACAGACTCCAGTTTGAGTGCATGGTCACTTGTAATTACAGTCTTCCCTGAAGGCCATTACACAGAAATTAGAACATTCCTTGTCATATTATCAGCATAGATGGCACTTTATCCACAAAATGCATGCTAGGCTCCTATATTCTCGAGGAAGATGAGGCTAACAAACATGCGTTCTGCAAATCACAATACCTGCCAAGCTGTTCATAAATAATTCTTACCAAGCTAATTGCTCTTCTACTACATAAGTTTGCCAAACATTTTGCGTCTTCTTCCTTTAATCGATGTGAAAAAGAGTATTGAACAAGAGGATCAGCATCATCTTTCAAGAGGTTTCGCATCTTATATGATAAGACAAACCCCTGATATTTAAACTGCTTTGGATCAAACTTTTAACAAGAATGTTTGATCATTGTGTGATAATGAAAAAAGAGAGAATATTTACCATCAACTTCGATGCCTTTGGGCACAAAAGGGACAGAACCAGTAGCAACGATTATATCTTTAGCAGTCACTGTGTTGCCTGGAGAATCATCAAGTTTCCCATATCGCACTGTTTGTGGGCCCTGAACGAATCGATAATAAAAAGCATTGGAATTAGTAAAAGTCCCAAATGATATCACTATAGAACATGACTAAAAAATGTTGTATTCCGTAAACTAAGCAAATAAACTTTGTTTATGGTGGCTAGCACTCCTGTATGACAGAATGTTAACTCACCAAAATCGAGCCAAAACCAGTTAATATATCCACACCCAAGGCCTTCATTGAGTTCGTTAAATTATTACGAATTTTCATAGCAAGATTATTAGCATGATCTGCCACTCCTTGTCTATCATATCCAGCAGCTGCAACCTATTCACAGATTCCAGAAATGAACAGCACCATGTCATAACATTGTTTTCCCATGTTGATCCACATAGGCACACAAAAAAATTAAAATGAAAAACTCTATTACCTGCAAACCCAAAGCTTTCATGTGATGCTCGCTCTGTAGTTCACGCATCCGCCCACTTACAGCTAAAAGTGCTTTTGAAGGAACACATCCTCTGTTCACACATGTCCCCCCTACCACATCCCCTTCAATGATAGCAGTTTTCAAACCCTGTAATTATTGAGTTGTCAAAATCCACACCCTTCTACACAATTCAAATAGCAACTAGTAGCATATAAATAACAATAAAGCAAAACTGTAAAGAAATAATATGTGTGTGTGTCGTAGTATTAAGCATGATCAATCCAAGGTTGTAAACTTAACCAATGCTAATTCAACAAAACTGAAAGCTCAAAATCACTACAATTCAGATAAAAAAAGTGAGAATCGCGAGCATTCAAATAAAATTACAAAGTAAAAAAAAAAAAGTTGCACTAAAGCATGGGACAATCTAGCTTCTATACATAACTAGACACTAAAATAAATACAAAGCTGGAAATCAATGTGATTAAAAAAATATATAAAGCTAAAATCAATTAATCTAAGCTTTATCTGAATTAAATAATTAACCTAAGCTTCTATACTTAATTTAAGTGGAGAGAAAAAAAAACAGTTTAAAAGTTCACTACCTTCTCAACAGCGTGAAGTGCGGCACCATGGCCGCCAACACCAGCACCAATGATGATCAAATCATAATCAAAAGATTTTGGTGCGCTTCCATTGTCAGATAAAGAAGCTGAGATTGCATTGTTAATTTTCTTAGAGAGAGTTTTATTTTGGAGAGGTTGGGAGCGAGAGAGAGAGGAGGAACCTAAAAAGGCTTCTCTTCTAAGACCGCAGAAACGGAGATTTATAAGCTTAGAAGGAGGAAAACGGAGAGCGTGATTAAATGTGTGGTTTGATTTGGGAATGGTTGAGGCTGTCGCGGATTGAGAGAGCGAAAGAGTGAGCGAGGATTGCATTTTGAAATGTGAGAGAGTTTTTCGAGAGAGAGGGGAGATCTGAGGGAGAGGGGAAATGGTGATATAATATAGTAGGATGATTTTATTTTTTTGTTGAGAGTTTTTCGAGGGAGAAGGAGAGGGCTTAGAGAATCCCGTTGAAAGGGGCGGAGAGATCAAAGTGCGGCTGATGAACTACTTTTGCTGTCTTACCTGTACGCTGTAGCATGGCGCGTACCATTTTGCATTTGTTGAACTGATTTCTTTCTCTATTCACAAACTATGGAGTAGGTCCTTAAACTATTTGTTTCTGTACATATAGATCCTTGTTCTTTTTTCTGTAGCAGTGCTAGGGAGACACTGGCATGTTTTTTTATAGATCGAGGGTAAGATTGGACTGATCCAGGGAAAGGAGACCCAGTAAGAACTTACCCAATGGATGGAGGGTCTGTAGTTTACCCATTCCTTACGGCCCTTAATTTGATCTTGATTAAAACACTCGCACAGGTCTTTGGAATTTTATATATCAGTGATAATATGACCCGAAGAAAATACAATCCTAACAAATACCTACTCTCCTTTTAAAGAATGACCTGGAAAACGTTTTATATTATTAAAAATAAAATGGTGAAGTGGCAAGTGAGCTGCATCAAATAACCTGCCGAGTTCCATGTGCTGCATGGAATGAAAATGTGTTTGGCTCGGTGATTATTTTGATATAACGGCGCGTTTTTACAGTGGGTTTGAGAATGTAGTTACTGGTGTTTTTTAAATAATTTTTCGTGTTAAAATATATGTTAATAATATTTTTTTATTTTTTAAAAATTATTTTTAACATCAGTACATCAAAACAATCCAAAACATACAAATTATATTAAATTTTAACAAAAAAAATTAAAATTTTTTAAAAACATAGTCACAATCACATTCCCAAACATTAACTTAATCTGCTAATATTTGTACGTGATATTTACTTTTTATTTTTCACCTTGGAGGGATGGGGACCGTGGGGGTGGCTCGTCATATTCGTAATTTTCTTTGAAATTATAGCATCTATTTGTTTTTATATTTAAAACACATATTTAAAAATTTTTAAAAAATAATATTTTTATATTTTATATATTATTTTAATATGATAATGTCAAAAATAATTTTTTAAAATTAAAAAATATCATTTTAATATATTTTTAATAAAAAATATATTTAAAAAAACAAATATTATACTTCTAAAATATATCATAAATAATTTTATTATCAATGTCGTTGAAAATATTTTATTCTAAAAAAATAATTTTTTTTATAATATACAACAACTATCATTTATTAAAAGAAAATTAAAGGTATCATAAATTTGAGAGATGAGATTCGAAAATTCCTATATTTCAGATATCAATACAATGCTATGCATGTTGTATAGTTGAAACTTGAGGGATCACTTATGATTTTTCATCCGAAAAAATGCGCGCAGACAAATTAAAGGTCCATGGCTATTCCGTAAAATTTACACAAAATAAGGGCAATAATAAACCTACATATTTTCAATGTATGTGAACTCTCGCACAGAAGCGAATAAAAATAGAGGAGAGAGATAAATCGAAGGTTGACTTTTGCTATCGATCCCCGAAGCTCTAAATTTTCGATACTGCATGCTATCCCTCTCCGTAATAAACCCAAATCTCACGTGTTTATAGTTAATTGTGACCAGCCTGGTTGAATTTATCTGGAAATTTTTGAATTTGAATCTTAAAGAAAGGATTTCGCTGCTGCTGCTGCTGCTATGGACGCACAAGAGAAATCGCAAGCGAACTCCAACTCGATGCAGGTCAGTCCGTTTCCGTGCAACTCTAGCAGAGCTTTACGGCTAAGGTTTTTTTTTTCTTTTATTGTTTTTGCCCTAGAACTGGAGATTGTTTAACTTATCATTAATATTTCAAACGCGTGAGTTTTCTCCTCTGTTGAGTTTTATTTAATATGATCTGACTGTGTTAATTGAATCTACTGT
>Ga0325404_1000932_pt1 | contig 30110 bp, 24 predicted proteins | sample PopdelMetagenome_18_FD_205664 | JGI IMG/M metagenome (GOLD analysis project Ga0325404, IMG submission 205664) | Populus deltoides microbial communities from Bellville, Georgia, United States - Xylem-Control-R1 | ecosystem: Host-associated > Plants > Phyllosphere > Stem > Wood/Secondary xylem...
GTGGGGCTCAACGTAATTGTCAAATTGAGCTTTCTTTCTAGCACCTTGGTGATCGAAGAAGTAGAAAATATTGAATTCAAATTAACTAGTATTGTGTATAGTAAGATTGATTCCACTGCAAATATGCCCAAAACAAACATTATTTACTGAAAATAGATATTTAAATTCAGCTTGATAGGTCAACTTAATGATATGTTGATTTAACTCGTGACTTAGACTGGATTTCAACTTAAATTAAAAAAGAATTGATCTTATATGACCTGATTCATTTAATCAAGATTTAATTTGATTTTTTTAAAAAAAATCAAGTTAATATTGTTTTAGTTTTTTTTTTAAAAAAATTCAATATCATTTTAAATTAATCCAAGTCAACTTGAATTAATCCACTCACTCGTGACTTAAATTTTTAATTGGGTCATGAGACGGGCGCCGCCAGGTTTAATAACTTTGCAATAAATTACAAGCCACTTAAAAGATATATATATAAAATTCATGATTTATTAATAATAATAAAAATATCTGTAACTACAATTTTTCTATCCTAATTGCATCTCTTTATTTCTTTAAAATAAATCATAAAAAATAACTAATAAAATATTATTAATTATTACAAAGGCATTATAAAATTTCTCGTCATTCTCAATCAACCTGATTAATTAATGTATTTTGATCCTTAAATCCGTCTCAAGTCTCAGCTCTATTCTTTCTTCCTAGCATCACAAAAACATTAACATCACCATCTAGTGCGTTAAAAAACTCCAAATTGTCAACAAATAAACTATGAACAAACTTGCGTTACTTACAGAGCATGTTCTGTTTCGTGGATTCTAATCTTCTGTTCATCACTAACCTTTTGAAGCTGTTAGGTTAGGTCAGATACATTAATTGAAAAGCATGTTTAATTTACAAGTTAACTGGAGAAGAAATAAGTTTATAGGAATCCATTTTTTTAAAAAAAAGAAAAGTTTCAAGGGATTATTTCTGTTTTGGGGGGCAGGAATACAGGTTTTCTTGTCTTTTACAATGCTGTCAAATGAAAATGATTGTAAATTACTTCAGCACTGTTCTATTTGAATTAATTGCGTGCACTATCAGAAAATTATCATAATAATGCTTCACAAACTTCCTGTGCATTTAAAAGAAACGAAGAAAATCATCAAAACATAAAGGGATTAGAGAAGAGATCAAACACTATTATAAGTGAACTGATATACTGCATGATACAAACATTAATTACCCAAGCCAGCTTCGAGAATTAGCTGGCTTTATATGACTATAAATAATGTATAAAAACTTAATTAATATAGAAGAAAATACAATCATCAATGGAAAAGAATGTGACCTCGAGCTGAGATCATTAGGAATTCTACTCGTACATGCTTGTCATTCAATACTTAGCCTAAGTAAAGCACCCACAAGCAAAGATGAGATGCAAGGCTCTACTTTTTATCCTCAAAAACTAGGCATACTTCCCGGCTGAATTGGCGGCTCCTTCGGTGATGCACTAGCTTACAGAGGTCGGGTGCGTCGACCACTTGCCCTACCACAAAGAAGTGCATTCTTTGGAATAGGGAATTCGTCTCTGAGTGAAGTTGAATCAGTATAAACTCGCAAGTAAAATTGTTGTCCAAGATATTGACGTGCCCAAAATTCTGTCCTCAAGTTCCACATCCCCACATTGTCGAGTGGAATATATATAGCAGTCCATGCTTTGGGATACACCTGCACGCACCATCCAAGTAAAACGTCCAATCGTTATTCTCACTTTCAATTTAAGTTTTAAGTCCATCTCTTTGATTATAGAAGCAGAATGATCTAATCAGGGAAACGATGAGATTTCAATCTTACCTGAGTAGTGCATCTAGCAACTGCGTCGCGAAGATTGTACTGGTCCCTGCTAGCTGTTGTCCACTGTCCACCATCCATGCTGCATAACAGAATTTGAAAAGGAAATGTTTCGATTAATTAATTTCACAAGAATTTTCTCGCCTCCGCTGATCAATGCAGTCCTAGTAAAGAAAATGTGAATCATGTGCTTACCCAACAACAAAGAAACTGTATCCATCAAGATGCCAGCTCTGCAAAATGTCCTCATCGTTTTGGAATACAATTTCCACATATGCTCTATAAGGAACGGTCAAAACTGCTGTGTCCAGGTACAACCCTCCACCATAAGGTCTGTCAGTTATGCCGTTCTCCTTGAAAACTCCCTGAATTTTGAAGTAGTCTGCAATCTTCATGGGAGTGTCTGGTGCGATAAAGGACACACTATTGACTCCATATCTCTGCTTGCCATTGACTTGACCAGCTGAATTTGCCACTATGATAGTTCTGGTAGTGTTGATCATTCCATAGTGGTATGAGCCTTGTGGATTTGGCCTTGGTCCACTTGCAGTAAGATTAGTCCTGAAATGGGCACATATAATCAGAGATATAGAAGGAACAGTTTTAGACTGGGCTCTAAGAGCATATTGTTGGGAGGGATTAAAATATACCTGATAGAGCGAGCCTGGTTTAGTGACCAGTCAACTTCGATGGTTGGTCCACCAGGGAATGGGCCAGAGACTGCACCAGCAGAGTTGCTATAATGTAGAATACCAGTGGTGTTGAGAACTGTAGAGGTGAACCGTGAAGTAACCACAATATAATAGTCTTGGCCAGGTTGGTCAGCAGTAAATAGAACAGAATAAGACTGGCCAACATGAACGTCGAGAGACGAGTAGGTAGTTTGGAGAGTGTGCGTTCCTTCCACTTCGACCAACTTCATTTTGTGGTTTTGGATCCTGAAGTTAAGGGAATTTTGCAACCCAACATTTGATATTCTCAACCTGTAAGTTTTTCCTGTAGCAGATAGGTCAAGCATTCACCTTAGTATAATTGAACAATAAAACATCCATCGATTTGTAGTCATATTTTTTGCCCCTTGGTGTCAAGTAGTTTATGCTATAATTTTTAGTTGCATGAGATTGGTAGACAGAAGGCCTACCTTGTTCCACAGTAAGATAATAGCCATTGCGTCCACGACCATTGATGAGGATTCCATCAGGGAATGGTAGCTTCCTGCCCCCGTCCAATACAGCCTTCAAGTCCTGTGCAAACACAAACATATAAATTATTATTTCTACTTTAATGCATTAATAATTTTATTATTCTGAGTAAAAAAAAATCAAAAAAATTCAAACTACACGTAGACTTATTTAATTAAATTCCACTGAACTTGACTTGTTAATCCCAAAAAAAGTTATTAAACCCAGTCCAATAAATAACTTAAAAGCTTGAAGCATGGATTCACAGATTAATTCAGGCACAAAACAATATTGTTTCAATATTTTTTTTAAAAAAAAAGTTAAATGAAATTGTTTATTACAAGTTTTCCTTAAATCATTTAGGTGTTTATGTTGTTAAAACACAGCTCAAACTAGGTACTGGGTTTTCAGTCCATGTTTAAGAACACGGATCCCAGCCATGAGATTTAATGGGCTTTACTTGATTTGCAACAAACGTATGGCGGCCCATGCTGAAAGCAACTAATGTGGAAGCATATGCACGGCTAGGAAAACCTCATGGCCCATGTGTCGCTGGACTTTCTAAAAAAGCAACTAAATAGTCTACAGACAGCTGGGATTCAGATTTCATTTATCGGGCATGTAGGGTTTCTAGGGAAAACACGGTCAATGCCCAGCTGAAGACATTGGTGACAAAAGCAACACAGTTTTCGGTGGGCACACTTACCAATGAAGAAATCTAGTGCATGTTCTCGAGTATTTTTTTTTTTTTTTGACTCCAGGGTGCTAAAAAGAAACTTGATAAAATAACATAAAACAAATTATTTAAAAATATAATATAGAGACATAGATGTCATAGTCATAAGTGCTGCAGCTTTTTCAAATTGCAAAATTTAAAAAACACGAGATTTAACAAGGACAGGTGTGTGAGAAAAAAAAATAATAATAAAAAGATCTTGCAAGAATATCAGTATTATTAAAAAAATATCTATAAGCAGCACAGAAATAAGTGAGCCTCTCTCTCTCTCTCTCTCTCTCTCTCTCTCTCCTCTCTTCACAACTTGCGAGGAAAAAGGAGAGGAAAAATAAAAAATAAAATATAACCATATAAACACATTGAAAATTCAATAATGACACGATACCATTAAAAAAAATCAACAAAACAAGTTAAAAGACACCGAAAAAAGTAAACTAAAAAATCACAAATCACAATTACGACTTGCAAATCAAAGATTTCATTTGCTACTATTTAAATTATATTATTTTTAAAAAATATTTTTTATGTTGTATTATTTTATCATATTTCTTATCTAGGACGCTAGAAACCCAAAAAAAAAAAAAAGTCCATGTTCTCCGGCTCTGTTAGCTCCCGGCGAGTGAATGTGTTCCTTTCTGATCTTTGTTTGACAGATAGCACGTGTTCTTGAACAGTGCACTTTTCGATATTTTTTGTCATGAACAGAGGCCCAGCTGTCTAAACGACAGTAGGTAACAGTACATGTACAGAATATTGCACCAGCATACCCTACTTATATAGTTGCCGACACAATCGCAAAGCCAACTAGCTTCCACGAAGCTGTATCCCTCCAAATTTGAAGAGAGGCAGGCAACATTCTAGAATCTAAACTGAAAACACCTTTAGCAGTATTTTAATTAATTTATGTAGTCTTAAAAAATAATTAAATAATTTTTTGACTAATATTGACAATGTACTCAAACTTTCATCCTATCTGCTGCTTAATTTTCTTACCCTTTCTATTTCTTGAAATAAAATATCAAACCACAATGGAAAAAAAAAAGGAAATGGACGAAAAGGATCATGTAATAAATAACTATAAAAACATGGGGATTAAATAATAATTTCAAAAATCATGTGGACTAATTATTTATATTTGCTAAATTTCCGGACTAAGTTATATTTAACTAGTAAAAAAAAATGTGTTGCTGGGGTTGATACTTACCGTGTGGTTGGACAGGTACCAATCTCCAATAAGAATGGTGTAGTCACCAGCAGGATCATCGAAGGGAACGGGGATTCGAGGCCGACTGAGGATTCTGATTCCTCCAAAACCACCAGCAGCCTTGTGGAATCCAAGAGATGGGAAGTAGTAGAAACTTCCTATCTGATCCTTGACCTGGAGAATATATGTAAAGTTCTTTCCCGGAGGAATCGGGCACGTGGTCCCAATGACACCATCCTCAAATGAGTTTCTCCTCTGTTGAATTCCATTCCTATTTTTACAGTCACAAAACAAGCATAAGCAGTAGATCTACCATTCATAACTACAGAGCTCAAACAAAGTTACTGCATAACTGGGGTCAACACATTGGCTCAGCATCACATAATTGAGAACATGCTTCTCTTGGTGCATGCTAATAAATGTGTTAGCTGTCTACATTATGAAGCAGGCTCTGCAGGCTGCAGCCCATCATGGGATGGTTGTCTTAGTAAAATGTCTGAGATGTAATTCACATTCTAAATTCACCTGCATTAATTCTGGGAAACCAATACAGATCTTTGAAATAGAGTAAAAGACTACTTTTTGCACAGGCCATCTAGGGCATGGCAAAGGTACCCATTGCATGTGCTTAAAAGTGGGGTTATCTTTATTTTTAAAGCATTTTATATTTAGAAATATATTAAAATAATATTTTTTATTTTAAAAACATTATTTTAAACATCAATATACTATGAAAATATCAAAAAATATTAATTTAAAATAAAAGGATATAAACAAATTAATTTTTTTCAAAAAAAAAAACTTTTAAAATACATCAACAAACAGCCCTAATGAGACTCTATCCTATCCTTTAACATGGCATGGCAAAAGTCCACAGTGCACACCTAGTGGACTCTATCGTATCCTGTAACTTCTCCTGTGGATGACAGCTAAATATAAAATTGACCACTCGGTGAGTGATCTAAAATCAGGAAGGTTAACAAATACAGTAGCTGTTGGCTATAAGGTCGCTGTCATCTATAAGATAAACTAATCACAGCCTTGATTCTCTGATAATGACAGACATGTAAGGGGCTATAAATCACAAAGTTTGGATCTTTTATCAATTGATTGTATGTAGCATTGGAGTTCAAACTCAGTTTAGAGTCATTTCTTGGCGGAAATTACAGCGCTAATAGCGCGGAAAGTTCCAAAAGGGTGACTTCAATTCAATCCATAAATTAGATCTAGAAGTCATCGAGCTATATGGATGCTCCCACCAGCAATCACTGATTCAGACAAGTTCAAAAGGACCAGAGAGAGAGAAAAGTAAAAACACTACAGAGAACAGAGAAATGGCAATGTGAATCAAAGCCATGACAATCTGCCATGCTTACAATATAAAATGAAAATGGACATCCTAGAATTACAGATGTAGCTTTGTATAGCATTGCAAAGAAAGAGGGACTGACTAGGTAGATTTGGTCTTTTCAATGCAGGAAGCAACAAAAGAGCAGCAAATAATCTTTACAGAAAGGGAAAAGGAGAGAGATGTTACCAAGAGAGGAGGAAAGGCTCATCTAAGCTGTTATAGACATTGATAATAAGGTTGTCATTAGTCACAGAGTGAATGTCAGGTCCTGGGAATTGTCCATTGATGAGAATACCCTGTTACCAAATCAGTAGCAGTTAACTTTGGAACAAACTTAAGCCCATTACAGATCAAAAGAAACGGCAATAAAATCAAGGAGATTTGGACAAACCTGTTGACGAACACCAAGAGGGTAGATGAAACCATAAGTAACATTCCAGTCGAAGAACCTGTAAGGATCTTCAGCTTTAACAATGGAAATAATAGAAACTGAGACACACAAAAATGTGCAGAGTACTGCAGTTTTTCCCGCTAAGTTGAGGGGCATTTTGGAGCCAAATGACAAGGTGTTATTAAGACTTCTTTCGTCTGCCTGTTTTCGGAGTCGAGCTGAATATGGAAAGAAGAGTGTGAAAGAGAGGAAGACTTTAAGGAGGAGGGAGTGAGGTTAGTTTCTTGGGAAGTAGGCTGTAAATGACGAGGGATGGCGCAATATTTAAGTGCGGTACAGAGCATGTGGTGTGAATGGCGAGCCTAAACAAAAGAAAAGGAAATGAGAGGGAAAATTGGGGCAGAGCCAATTTGCGAAAAAAGAAAAGGAAAATCAGTGTCGGTGGTGGGGTCTGCTCATTATCATATGGTAGTAGTTTTTGAAAGATCAGGTTTAATGAGTGTGATTTGTCCCCCACATGGGTTTTGGAGGGAGGTTGGGTCGCAGTGTGGGTGGGTTTGTTTTGGCGCGACGCTCAGGAGGCTTCCATGCGAGTAGGTTTTAACCGGATTTATTAAACCCTAGTATCAACTCAGTGAGTGATCTACTGACCTGAATCGAAATTTAAACTAAACTAAATATGAATTTAGTGTAACCAGTAAGTAAATCTGCAATAAGACTTAAAATTCAGTTTGATTTTTAAAAAAAACTCTAGTCAATATTATTTTAACTTTTTTTTAATCTTAAAACGATAGTATTTTGGGTTAAAACATGTCAATTAGATTAATTCGTCCAAGCCTTGGATTAGGCTGGGTTTAACTCTTAGGGTTCTCTTGTTACATCCTTCAAGCATTATTATTATTATTATTATTTTGAGTGATTTCTAGTGATAAACCAAAAACAAAAACAAGAAAAGGGCCCTCTTTCTATGCTCACACTAATGTTTCCTCTTATCTAGTGCAAATACGGTGTAATAGACAAGCAATTTTATATGGATTTGCGTGCTGAGAATAGCTTGACTTGAGAAACCAAAAACAAGAAAAGGGCCCTCTTTCCATGCTCACACTAATGTTTCCTCTTATCTTTGCTAGTTACCTTCGAATTAATCAATGTCTTATTTGTTGCGTTGTGTTTATTGTGCCTGTCTGATTCCATGGCTACGATGGCTTAGGAACCTGGTTTAGGAAAAAAAATACTGTTACTGGCTTTAAAAACAGATGATAGCAGTGATCTTCTGTGATGCAGTCAGTGGTAATTAACTAGTATGGTTAGCTACAGATTAGGTGCGTGGACCTGCATGATCACCAACAAATAAAAAGCAATTTGAATGCAACCTGGACTTACTTGAAGATTAAAAAAGATAAACAGCACCTTTTTTCAACCTGGGGTGTAATAACATATGCAATTATGGCTCTGACTTCTGGCAAGGAGTAGTCATATTTGAGAAGATGAAGCACATGCAAGATGGAGGTCCATGTAGAGATCAATTTATTTCCTAAACTACCAAAGTTGAGAAAATATTTCTCATTCTAGTATAAAAATGGATGATCATGCATATATTACGACCACCCAATTAATTATTTTGAATACAATTTTCATTTCTTTTCCTTTCTTTTCTTTTCTTTTTTTATTTCTTTCTCTTCCCCGCCTCTCCCTTCTCCTCCCTTCCCCACAACTCACGTACGGTGATCTCCCTCTCTCCACCACAAAAAAAAAATAATCTCTCCCCCTTCCCCACAACAAATCTCACATTTCTCTCTTTAAGCTTTCAGTATGGATGGATTAGTTTTTTTTTAATATATAATAAAATTTTTATTTATATCTTATAAATAATAATATAATCTTTTCTAATATCTTAAGTGAATTTTTAATACACAAGGGTCAGAGAGATATGACCGCAATTTATGATGCTACCAGTGATGTTGTGCACAGTGCTTTCAATACTCTGTTCTCGTTATGTCATTTCTCACTTGGAAAGCCTCAGTGTTCGGACAATGCAATATAATGATGATCCTTTTTATCATATTTGGACAATGCAATAGAGAATAATGATAGCACTTATTATGCTAGATGATGACATGCATGTGATTGTGATGGTGTAGGTTCATCAACATGTTAATTTATTATATTATATGTTTAATTATGTAATTTAATTAATTTATAATTGAATTGATATTGAATTATTTTAGTGTTGAGATTAAGTTTTTTTAATTATAAATTTATCAGCAATGAAAATTAGACGAATCTGTTGGCTTGAACTATAGTTGTTATTTTTATGATCATGTGAAACTGTGTTTTTGCTGAGCAGGGAGCAAAAATAATTGAGACAAGTAGGGGGTTGGGATTTTAATAGATCGTGCATGTAGACGACTAGTTGTTGTGTATTTACTATATATACTACCAGTTGTTGCGCATGTAGTAGCACATGCACCTCCTATCCTATAGATCATGTATTTACTACATACGTGATCTAAAGATTACGCATACGCTGCATGCGCTACCATTATTTCTGTGCCAAAGTGAAAGTTACTCGAGCTCCAAACGGTTACTAGGCTGTATTTTGTGACATGGCAGACCTATTTGGTAATCTGGTCAAACACCCAATCAACCACTGTTTTGTCTAATTAGATCAGGCCTCTTTTTTTTTTTCTCTCTTTCCAGCCATGAGATGGGTCCTAGAATTGCCACATCTGTTGTTTTCCTACCAAATGTGTGATAAACTCCGGCCAGGATGATATAAACAGAAAATTGTCACTTGCCTTGGGATCTTTCCCCTGATCTCAGGCGTGATATCTGCAGCTACAAGCCTGCAAATCCTTTTCATGAAAGCCTATGGGATCAATCTAAAATATAATGACAAATCTCACAATTGATGGCCAAATGACATCTTTACTGACTTTACGCACCAACGGCAGCATGCTGTCTTGAAAATTCAACAACGTTCCATTAGCTTTCATCTTCAAGAATTAACATTTCTAGATGATTCTGCTAGGAATTCTCTTGTAAGAATAAAGCACGTTGAAGTTCAAATCTCCTGTAATAGAGGGATTGAATTTTTCTACATCAACTCTCTACGAGACTACACCTTTATTAAAGCAAGATCCGAGACGCACAATGACTATTGAATGGTTCCCAACAGCAATTATTGGCCTCACTCTTTTGGTTTTGATTAACAGGACCCAACATATCAACCCACGTTTTCAAGGTGACACCTTTACCATTATCCTTTAACCCGACGCGAAAGGACAAGGGTGACCACTCTCCTGGTCCTTGCTAATCTTATTTGGATTGCTTTTTCTATGCTGCTAGACACTTAGTATAAGATTTCTGCTAGCAACAGACATTTGAATTTCAGTATTTGAAGCTAGTTTTAAGATAAATACATTCTAACATATAAATGGCAAACTGTCAAAATTTGAACAGGTGAGATTTCAAATTTCCTCTATTCTTTCAATAAATGCAGGCAGGCAGGCAGGCAGGCAGGCAGTCAGTCAGTCAGTCAGAGTCATAAAAAAAAAGGGAGTACGGCTATGGATCTTAATAATGTGTTATCTGCCTGTAAAGGAACAGTCGCATCTTTGAGCTAAATTTGTTCAATGCCTTGCATCAGACAAGAAGTAATGATCATTGCTGATCTCTAAAAATCAAAGCCATGCCAATAATCCGAACACTTATTAGCCAAATAATGTTTAGAAATTTACCAACAAACTACCAGTACATGTGCATGCACAAATATGCTCCAGGGCGTGGACCCGACCTTTAATCAAAATGAGCTGTTAAAGAAATCTATCAATTTGAATATGTAATTTGCTCATATTCCATTCCAATTAGCGAACTCTTCCTCAAAATTTACTCATTTTAATGCCTTGCATCAGATCTAGGAGAGTGAAAATTTTAGTTCCATACCGCATTAAAATTATCACCTAAACTAAAGTAGTAGCATCTACCAAAACTAGAAACTGCAATGGACTCTCTAGATCATATTTTTTTATATTCATACAAAATTTGGTTATTCATATCTTATTTATAAAAAATTAAATAATAATATATATATTTGAAGATTAGGTTTGGGTCAACCATATAGTAGATGGCTCAATGGTACCAACTTTGAATTAAGAGGTTTGTTCTTCTTGTAGTCTCAAGTTTGAACCACGTGGTTGCTAATATGATAATCACTGGAGGCTTACATGGTTATTAACTTCAGAGCTCTCGTGGGATTAATAGAGGTGCGCACAAGCTGACCCGGACACCCACGTCAATTAAAAAAAAGATTAGGTTTGGGTCGAGTTTAACAATATCCATACCTTATCCATGCAACTATCTATGAAAAGCTCACTCATTTAGATTGGATCGGTATCTATAGAGTTCGAATAAAATTATCATCCTTGTAAAAAATACTAAATACACCAAACGATCACATTACGAGCTGATTCATTGCAAATGAATACATTCAGTTTGCAAAAACTGATTATAATTAATAGAAAGACTACTAACTGATTAATGGCGTGTTTGGAGTGCGGTTACGGTTGCTTTTCAAAGTGTTTTTTACTTGAAAATACATTAAAATAATATTTTTTTATTTTTTAAAAATATTTTTGACATCAACACATCAAAATGATCCGAAAATACCAAAAATTATTAATTTAAAGTAAAGAAAATAAATAAAAAATTTTAATTTTTTAAAAACATTTTTAAAATAAGAAAAGACAGCGAACTCTGCCACAAACAGCAGAATCTCATTTGTTTTAGACAACATAAGTGCCAAAATACAAACCACAGGATTGCAGAAACCCTATGACCTGCTCCACACTCAATTTGAAACCAAACCACCAATTCTATTTTCCTCAAAACATAGTAATCTGAAAAATCATTTGCAGAGACAATGGAATGATGAGATATAGGACACTATACTAGCTTTCATTAGACAACACAAAACAGCACCTTCTCGACTTCATAGAATAAAACGTCTAACAACTCAATTCAGCAAGACCTCAAAGCTAATCTCAAACCAACTCAAAAACTGTTTCCTGAATTCATAAAACCAAGTTTTAAAAACTATTAAGTATACCATCATCCCAGGATTTACCACTCAGAAAGGCTTAAATCCAATAACTACTGGTCATCTCCCCCCTATGACAACTGACTCTCACCATAACTACCTATTTGCACAAAATGCGCCAAGCATTCGAAGAATTACTGATATCCCAAGACAATTAATCACAAACAGAAGTCATATATCCAAAATATTAAATCCTGATCCGTCAACCACGTCATCTACCACAGAAAGCCTAAAACCCTAAACCACAAATAATCATAGAAATACTCAAAAACGATACCGTCAATGACTAAAACGAAACATTTAGGTTCATTTACAATTTATTAATTCAAAATCAAATAATTTTAAAAAAAGAGAGAGTAACTCACAGGCAAAATAGACCACGAATTTCCATTCAATGGTCCTCGCCGAAGAGAAGGCGAAGGCGAGAAGCGAAGAGACCAGAGGAATCAAGAGAGGCTTCGTGAAGGAGGCTGCGCTTTATATTCTTCATGCGATCAGTTAGGTTTTTTTGCTCTTCTTTAAGAGCTATAGTGTCTTCCTGGAGGTCGTGGATTTGGTACTTTTGGCCTAGGGATCTGATGCTCAAGAGAAAAATCCCAGTCATCGCAAAGAGCTGGATGAAGCTGTCTTTGCGTTTCATTGCATTTGCGACTAACCCTAACGATTTTCTAGGGTTTTGAGCTGCATTGCCTGCTGAGCTTGAGGAAGCCATGAGAGCAACTGCAGGAGCTGGACTGCTAGCTGGTGAAGGAAGGGCGAAAATGAATTGGAATCTCTTTCGGCGAGAAATTAGAGTTTTTTTCTCATGGTCATAATCACGGGCCCGTCTTCACAGGTCGCGACTAAAACCCAGCCCATAAAATGTACAGCCCAATGAGAGTAGTGATTGCTTGAGCCCATCTAAGCCATGCCACAGCCCACCAGGATGGCACTTTGACTAACTCAACAAGACAAAAATAATTAAATTTTGATTTCGATCCACTATTTGGGTGTAATTAGAAATCAGTATAAATCAAGATCAGTTTCTATACTGCTTATTTATATTTAAGGAATCTTTTGAATCTTGTAAATATAAAGAGATATAAATAAATAGGAAACCGATATTGTAATTTCAAGAAATAAAGAGTTCACAAATAAACAAATAGGCATTTGAGAGGTTTAAGATCAATTTTTTTTTCCTTTTTTAATTTGCAATTTCAAAGAACATATTTCTTGAGAGGTTGACCGGAGCTTAAAATGCTTTAAAAATATAAAATAAATCCATAGCTAGCGATATTGAGCTGGACCTCTTTATCGACTTGAACCAAGCTTCCGAATTTATATTTAATCATTTATATATTTCAAGAACATTGTCTGATAAGCCTAGTGGATCACCGTCCATCTCATACGTCGTACCACAGCGGTGCAATGGTGTGGTTCTGACTAGCATTTTTAACACAAGCTCCAATGGCGTTGTTGTCAATGTAATCATGATAATGTCCACAAGTAAATAAATATGTTTTTTCAGAACATGCCTGTGTCTTTCCGTCAATAGCAACCAAGCGTATTGTCACTCATGCTTAATCACATGCAATCATCTGTATTGTACTTGAATATATTACAAATATTATAGAAAATGAAAATCCAACCGAACAAAGATGATCCAAAACCATAAATGACCCGAGCAGAACACGAGGAAAACCTCAACCAACCCGTGACCATCCTCATTTACGAGTGGATAAAAAAAAAATAAAAAAAACTGTAACATGGCATTAGGAGGGGTACTAGGGAACAAGGAAAGATGAGTAGAATGGTCGTAGAGACTGACAATTAGAACCAGAGATTTATCAAACGATTCAAATCCAAGACTAATAAAATATATAAAAGGATTATAGAATCCCCGCCAAAAGAACACAAACGAGCAGAATTCAAGCATGGAATGCTAACTAGCAGCAATTCAAGCCGAAACTGCACCAGAGAAATACAAGGAAGAATCTCTTAGAACCAATTCTTGAAATGGTTCAGAACTCAAATGTTACGTATTAAATTATTTAAAGTAACAATCCATACACAATGAACCCAAAAAGTCTTACCTGCCAACAACCTATAATTTGGAGCACCTCAAGCCCCAAAGCTTGATTTTGTACAACATTCTTCAGACTGAAAGAGTAATTTGAAGGTGACCCAGCAGAGGTGATCATATCCCGAAATTTGTTTGGCTCTGTATCGCATGAGAAATATCAGAACCATTTCAACACAGAAAGGTTAGCACTTGTCCTCCCCATAGTCATCCTGAAGTCGCCGCTGAATATCACGTTGCAGCATCTCTACATAATTCTGCACAAGTGAAATTTTCCCTTTGAGCTTTTATGCGCAGCATGATAAGCAAGAAAAATCACATGCATTAACAGGAGTAAAATACGCAGGTGCCTTGACTGCCATCATCAGTATAAACAAGCAGAAAAATATTGAAAGTATAACAGCATGAAAGATAGAGAAACATAAAACTTACACTGGCTAAATCCTCATTGTTGTTCAATTCATGCTGAATACCTTCAGCATTGCTTCCATTGCCATTCAACCTTACTGCATTGCCAACAATGGCTTGAAAAACATCTTGAGGTGCAGCAAACTGTTCAATCCTCTGAGCCACTTCGTGGAGGTTGATCTATAAGACACATAAGATAAAATCAGTCAAAATAGGGGCCATTTTACCAATTCTGCGAAAAAGATTCCTTGATTAAGTTAAGTGAGAGGGCTTGAACACAGCAGCACTTTGCTTGAGTACAGGATTTCATTCTATTCACATATATTTGATTTCTTTTTGTGGGTTATGCAAACCTGAATGTTATTATCATTAGGATTTTCAGCTCCAATTGATTCCCTCTCATTGGATCGCGTCTGGGGTTCAGATTCTGGGGTAGGAAACAGCTGGGGAGATCCATGGCCAAGAACCTGGGAAACAACAGGCATCATTTGTTGGACCATCCCTGACAGATCAAATCCGCCGCCTTGGCCACTGCCTAAACCTGAGAACATATTTCCTAGATCTTGGCCGTCAACCTGCTGAGCAATCTGACTGACAGTATTCATTATTTGGGGATTCTGAGTGAGCTGTTGCAACATATTCCTGAAGATGTTGGGAGAACCAACACCGGTTTGTTCTGAAACCCCTGCAAACAAATTATTCATAACAGGACTACGTAGAACCTGCGACATAGCACTGGCACTGTCAAACTGGCCATCAGCACTTAAATCTCTTGGTGGTCTACCCTCCATGACTTGCCCAGGAAGTGGGGCTACTGGATCTGGGGGGGTGTCATTTGCACCAGCCCTATTTGTACTAGAGCTGCGAGATGCAAGAGACTGTAAAAGCTGTTGGCCACTGATTCCAGCTTCTGGGTTCCGATTGAGATGGGTATTGGTTGTTCCACTACCAATTGAGTTTGGCTGCTTGGTTCGTCTCTAGTCACATCAACAAACAGAGATCACTTTTTTCTCTCATGAAAAAAGAAAAAATAACCATGTGGACAAGTAAAGCATGCATGACAGATGCAGTAATCAATCCACAAAGTCAAGCCTGGCAGAATGCAGCAGGCACTTATTTCAATGTCAAAATAGGACACGCTCGCGCCTAGTATTCACACCTAGTACAGCATTCCACGCTGCAGACACCTTTCACTGTTTACACAGTGATAGCAACAAGCAAAAATGATGCATCTTGTGGCTTCCATTACAGTAAGCATTTCAAAACTCCAACACCACAGCCTATTCCTTGATCTGTCAACAGGTCCTCATGTATAACTGAATACATCATAGATAACTCAAAAATAAATAAATAAAGAGCAGTTACCATACCTTGCGGTCCAAACTCCCCAAACCCAAACCAAGTGGAACAGCTTTAGTGCAGGAACTGGAAGCATTTTGAGTAGTATCTTGAGACTTCTGAGAAGTTTCTACATTAGGACATTCCACTGAAGAAGATGATATATTCACTGAAGATGATGGTATGTTCACTGAAGAAGACGATACGCCCACTGAAGAAGATGGTATGTCTTTCAAGCTCAAAGGATCATTGTCATGTACTTGGGCCTGTTAAGAGATGGTATTCTCTCAACAATTTAGTACTAACCAGAAAGAAGTAACAAAGAGGATCCCTGAATAATGCAGAAAGCAAACCTTCTGGTCATGGCATTCTGACATATCTCCAGGTAATGACACATTAGATTCCCCAGCTCCATTCACCACAGTGCTATTCATCTGTAAGTTTGTTGGATTATTACCTGCTACGGATCCAGCGGAGCCTGCATAATAAAATACCAATATTATATGATCCTCAGTAAGTAAAAGCAACAATATATCTATGGTTTTTTACTATTTGACCATTCAACAGTTACCTGATGCGGGCTGGTTTCCTCCTTGCCTATTGCCAGCAAGTTGTCTCAGTTGCGAGTTTATTCCGCTCATTATAGAGCTTAATGACATGGAATCAGAAGGTGGCTGTGAATTTGAAAGCCCAAGACCACGTTGTGCAGCAACTGTAACACCTGCTGAGGGTGAAGGGACTGTTGCTGCAACAACATTTCTTGCTGGCGGCGCCTGCTCTGGGCCTGAAACACCCAAACCAGCAGCATTACCATGTTCTCCCTGTATCCCTGTACCACTTGTCCTGGTACCTATGGTTGGAATAACAGATGCTAGCGAGGTCCCTGGTAATGCAGGAGTGTCAAACAGACTTGAAAGCATGTAAGCAGCATTGTGAATAAAGAAAGCTTGTTTTGCTTACCAGCATGTATATGAATGTTTACATGCCTTGGAGCATTTCCAACACCAACAGGACCAAATGCCAAGGGATTTGATGGTGGAACCGAACTACCAAAAAGGGAATTGGTTTGAAGAGGGAAAGGCTGCAAAGAATTTAAAATTAGAAAACAGTGTGCCAAGCTGGCATATAAAATTCACAGTTGCAAGAAATTAAGCTACAATGCAGAAAATCCACTCAATGATAATAGTACACACAAGACTGTATGTAAGAAAGCCTAACAGGTAATTGAAAGAGCCTTTTTCATTTAATACACACCAAATTCATATGATCCAGAGAGCCACACAACAAATTTTTCTTATGCATAAATGACAATTACCAATCGGTTATACATGAGATAAAGAGATGTATCAATTTAAATTCTGACACTCAAAATTCATTCATGATATTAACACCCTACCACCAAGATTTCAACAGCAAGTGAATGAGGTCCTATCTATTATTTTTAATGTCGCCAATCATTACTGAGATAAGTTAATGCCAAAGTAAGCAAACTCATAATTTCAAAAATTGTTCACAAACCTGGACCATTATGGGATTAGGCCCTGATGGTGAAATATAAACAGCAGGCCCAGCATTTACAGAAGGTTCCATCTGCAAATTGTAACAAAATAATTATACATGATATTCAATCATTACTGAACTGCTGAACAGACTTACGGTTAGAACATACTGGAGGTTGTCCCATACGTAGCGTCAAGATTGTGCGACCAAGCTCCAGAAAAAGAGCACCTAAATGTTGCATTGCAAGGCCTACTTGCATTGTTTCTGTCTGAATTTGACCCCTTGTAGCAGGATCAGTAGAGGAACCATTTTGTTCCAGGCATCCTGCAATATGCTACGACATTGCAGCACATTATAAATAATGCATAATCAGATCACAAACTTATCAACTCCACATAAATTTATCTCTAGCATTAACAAATAGGACATTGATTTATCTCCAAAATCTTGATGTAAATTTACACATCAAGCCCTAAAAATGAAAAAAAAAATCCATTCATCACATGAAATTCAAAATGGATTTTCCAAATTACCAAGCATAGCAATGTTCGTGATTCTCAAACTACAAACATATTGAAGCATGTCCCTGATGTTAATAAAAATAAATGCTAAGCAGTAATGCCCCATTGATAATTAAAAATAATTAGCATCCTCATATAAAGTGTCATTAAGATACCCTTAACTACATTTAAATGTCTATATAGACCGTATGTTTCACAAAGTAATTTATGGCAGTGAAATTCACTGAATCCAACATCATCGCATAATCATATCAAGGTAAAATGAATCACAAGCATTTAGCAAGTTCGACAAGATATGGGTAGTCAAGTCCAATTATTGAAATGCTAACATCAAATTCAAATTAAAATGCTGCTTCAACTTCGGACATGTATAACCACAGATTCAAGAGTCCAACAATAAAATCCGATAAGGAAGGGGAAATCAAAACAAATTGTTTACAGATAATGAAGTTGTTGCGGGACCGCTGAGAAGCCGTGCTGCATGACGTAAGACAATGCTCAATGCTTCAGGCGTCGGATAGCCCCGTGCATTCGAAGGTAATTCTACCCTTGGTGGGTCTTCCATGCTTGTTGTTGATGTATTTGGCTGATTACCTAGATGAAGCAAATGAGTTATTTTCAGCATCTTCAACTGAAAATACATAATAAGTATATACTTTTGCTATCATCACCATTTTGAGCTAGCACCCGTTCCATGCGTGTAATGAACTCGGAAAGTGTGTTCAAAGAATCAGGAATTGGCTGAAACAAAAAGGACAAGTTTACAATACAGTATAGCTAAACACATCACAAATATGCAACTGAAGGAGATTTTAGTACCGAATGAAGTGAAGGAACAGGTATAGCTGCAGACAGAGGAACTTGCACAACTTGAGGTGCTGATTGAAATGGCTGGCCAGACCGTGTTTGATTTCCTGCAGAGCTCTGACCACCAACATTGCCACGCGATCCACCAGTTTCACTTCCCTGAGAAGCTAGGCCAGTAAAATTTGGCTGCAAACAGAACACAAGTAACTAATTTAATCTCTCACATTCTTCCCTGATGTCATACATGCACTCTAAATTCTCACACTCGTAACAATATGCAAACTAATAAGGCAGAAGCTGGAAATCTAAATATAAACCAAAATTTCAATACAGTAATTGTATCCAAATTGATACTCCTAATAGAACCTTTCCACAGAGCAGAAAGAGAAAATTGGAGATTCTACTTGGGCAATTAATGCTGGCCATGGCCTGATCAGCAATCGTAATTATAGAATTAACATATGAATAGCATAGCAGAATTAGCACCACTGAGCACAAAGAATGAAGATTTGCCGTCAAGATGTTTTAAACATTTTCTTTTTTGTGGGGTCAGTATGGTGAAAAAAGTAGGCTTAGAACCGAGCCTCCCCATCCCATCATGGTTGGTACCAAGTTAATCATTAATGACACAAAAAAGGAATGATGGGATACAATGCCGTCGGAGGTCAAGTTTTAATTACATAATTTATATGGATTAGAAAGGTCTTGCGATGAATGAGAGTTACGAGATTATACAAAATAATAATCAGTGTTTACCATATTTGATGATTGCATGCCACCTATGCTGCTGGTTGCTGTCTGGCCACCAACTCCAAACAGGTTTAGAACAGCCCCAATAACCTGATGTCAAGCAACAATACATATGAGTTTCTGTTAATACTAACACAAATATGGTCTCCACATTCTTTTGCTGCCACTAACCTCAACTGAACATCAAATAAAGATACACATTATTCCAGCAGAACTATCAATGAGAAATTAAAAGGAAAAGAAAAGAAACACACCCGAGAGACATCTGGAACAATGCCTTCCCCTTGGTCCCCATCATTAAATGTCTCAAGAACCACACTGTGAGATACATGCCCAATGCGATTTCGGGGGGCACCAGCGCTTGCATCGTTTACTGTCATTTGAAAAATTAGAAGAGAAAACTATCAATCCAAAGAACATCTTCAAATCCAGATTACTCCACAAGAAAAATAATTAAATATCAATACCCTGATTACTATTATTCCCCATTGTATCCCCAGAGCTTGTACCAGCTGAAGGTTGTGGTTGAGTAGGCTGCCTTGCAACCACGTGCAGTGTATGCCCATTTTCCACTTCTAAAAACAGTCAAGGGATTTACCGAAAATAGTAACATAGCACAGCCAGTACTGACAAAGGAAAAATCCTCAGTGTCCTTGAAAGTAGAGTGATCTGAGATGATAACTGAGAGTGGGATATGATAAAATCTGACTCCATAAAATAATGTATCCAATGATGACCAAGTGTGGGATATCATAGTATCCAAATCATAAGAAGAATGTATGTGATAATTAACAAGGAGGTGACTAGCTTCCCATAACTCAGATTAAAAGCATGTGCCAAATTTCAGGTTTAATGACATCCAACAACATATGAATCTATCTTCCAGCTAATCAAGCAAAAGACCTATAGAACACAATAACTCAGATAAAGTGCAAGTGACTGAATAGCAGGCGCAGCCTTTTTAATGCTTAAAAGATGGATACGATATTCGGAAAGGAGATGTTCATCCTTCAAAACCCTTCCCCTGAAAATCAGCCGTTGCTGACTCACCGGTATACTGATTTCATTTGCTATTTTCTCCTTGAATACGGAAACTGGCATCTGAAGATATTCAAAATTAGGATTGTATTAGACAGTCCAGACAAAAACATTTATGCAACAGACAACAAACACCCTTTAAATGCTCTCTTAATAAACTTTGAAATGCATGGGACCACATTGAATTATTTTTATTGACCCAAAGACCTGATCTCTTGGATCCAAACATTCAAAAAGTTTTTCCACAACAGGCACACTGCATGAATTAAGGTTAAAGCTATCATTCAAAATTATTAAAAGACAGTCCAAAAAACTTCACTTCAACAACTAAATATGAATTCAAAAACATAAACAGTACAGATCAAAACAGGAAATGTCAATGGCACACAATACTTACATTTTTGTCAACCTGAAAACTATAAATCTGAGAATCTAAAGTCTTGATATTGAGCTCTATAGCTGCATCTGAACCTTCTCCAGAAACATGGCTTGTGCCAGAGCCTTCATGAGAGTACACATTTGCCATAGTACCTCAGCAGCTAACAAAACTCAAACACGATAATATTACAAATAAGATACACTATCCAGGTAAGTAAATTTCTATGTGCCAAAGAAAAAGGTGGCTCAATTTTTCCTGATATGAGCACAATTAATGTCTCAAAGCACTTAGGGAATACACGGGTGCCAGGAGACAAAACTACTAAAAGAGCAAGGCAATCAGTCTTTAATATGCATCTAATAAGTTCATGATAGGATGGAAGCCCAAAATGAAAATAAATAAACAAAGTTATAGATTAATTAATGAACATTATATATACATAATCATTTGCTCAACATGAAGGATGCTGAACAGAGCACTCTACTCTAAAAACATTAACAGACTTATAGTCATCTAGTATCCCTTTTTCTGCAAGCAATTATTCATTATATGAGCATTGTCAACCAGGGTTCATCTCTTCCCAGTTCATATTTACATCCTTGTGTATCAGGACTCGGGATTGCCATCAAACCTAAAAAACCTTTTGAAATTCCCAGCTGTAGTATGAAACCGTTTCTGGCCCATGAGGACTACATAACTGGACAACCATTTATCCCATTTATAAGCAACCATCAAAACAAAAGTTTGTAATTATTACCACACATCTCTCCTTCCCAAGCTAAAAGAAAGTGTCTGATGTAATGATGACATAAATGACAGAACAAAGATACTCCAACTACTGAATAATCTGCCATCCAATTCTGTAATTTCCTACTACGCAGCTCTCCTTTATGTCTTAAATCGCAACAATACAAAAACAACCCTATTATCCTTTCCCTTTTCCTTTAAATGGAAATGTGATAAAAGATTCCGTTATTTCCAGCATTCATCTAAATAAACAAGATTTCTAACATCCTCCTAACCTTTAGAAGCATATCCAAATCAGGAGTCGCGGCTCATGATGAATGACAACATCAAAATCCTAACTTTATCATTAAATACAAGCAATCAAAAAAACAATTCCAAACTAACCGGAACACTTCAAAATTCCACACGCCCTCTCCTCTCCACCAAAACCACTCCCTTTCCGCAATAAATAGAAATCTAAATCAGCTCTAAACTCAGAACAATCAACATAAACTCAATTTTGGCACAAACACACCACATAAGCAAGTCTAGCAACCAAAATATCAAAGATAATCAGATGCCAACATCTGCATGACCAACTCCTAGGGTTTAAAACAACAAACATGCAAAACCAAATTTTGAAAAGAAAAAAAAAAACCTGAGGCATCTAAAATCATTAATACACAGCTAATTAATAATCATAATATAATTTAACAAATAAAAAAATCCTAACGTAACAAAACAACCACGTTTTCAAGTCCTCGTCAACTTTTACGGAAAAATAAATTCCGATGAACCGTAAGCAAAAACTGACTTTGCTTAGGGTTTGTTTGGAGAAATAAGACGAACAATCCGGAAAGGAATTCTGAAGGCAGACCTTTGTTTCAGTTTGCGAATACGGAGGGATCGGAGAGAGAGGAGGAGAGGATGAAGTGGTTTTTGGGAGTAGAATTTGAATTTGATCGGAGGATAACTTCGAGGTTAAGCGACGGGATTCTAGGGCCACAAGCGGGCACGCGGGGCCGGGTTAATGGATCAGCAACGTTCCAGAGGAATCTAGATTTATAAGGCTACCTCGTAAAAGAGGAACAAGTATGGCGACAGTGGGTTGACAGGAGTCAAAGGTCTTTCCACGACGTCGTTTGGACGATTGGCTGTTGGTGGAGAAGTCAGGCAGTTTTCATGTTATGTTCTGGTCTGGTCCAGTATAACGAGATTGGAAGTTGAAAACCATGCTCATCGGGTTTCTCTACGGGCTTCCGACCAATCCAGGCCCAATATTTTCAGCCCATTAATTAGAATAACTAGACTGTCGTCCCTCACATTGCTCTTTTCGCTTCCTTTGTATAGTTAATGGATATAATAGGCCTGGCTCCTTCTATGGTTAAATTAATTTTGATGTTTAAAAAAGAAAAGTAAAACATTTTTTTTTATATTAATGTGAGTGTCCGGATTAGTTTGCGCGTACCTCGACTAATCTCACCGATCCTGAAGTTAACGACCATGTAAACTTCCAATGACTATCATATGAGCAACTACAGGGCTCGAACATGAGACCACGGAGAAAACAAACATCTTAATCACAAACTCTTACCACTGTGCCACTCTTAGATGGTTAGAAAAGTAGAACATGTTAACTTTATTAGTTTTAGTTCATAATAAATTAAAAAATATATATTAAACACGTTTTTTCTGTTTTTATTTATTTACAATTTTAGTGATATTTTCAAAACTTTTTTTCATTTATGTTGGGAAAAAATGTTTTATTTAAAAAAATAAAAAGAAAATATATTTAATTTTATATATTTATTATAGATTTTGTTATTTATTTTGATATTCTTTTAATCTCATAAAAATTGTTATTTTTTTTCAATTCTTCTTACTTGTTCGTGCTATTTGTTTTTATCTTTTGTGGCTTGTTTAAAATTTTATTTTAAAAAAATCAAAGGAAAACCTTGTGATATAACTAATATGTAAAATTTAGAAAATATAAACGAACATATAAAGTCAAAACCTTAATGAAAAATTAAACTAAAAACCCATGTCAATGAAATATAACACATATTTATCATAATTAAGCATGTTTAATCAATAAATTTATTGTTTTACAAGACTTAAACAATCAATATAACATTTTCTAATCAGTTTATGCAGTGAAAATAAGTAAAAAGTTAATAAAAAAATCTTTTTATTTATTGAGATAAAAAAAAAATCAGTGTGTGAAATTGTGAATGGAAAAAAAATTCAAATGTAAATAAACAAAAAAAAAGGAAAATTTTATTAATATTTTGTTATTATTTTACCTGGAATTGAATTTAATATGTATTCCTGCTATTTTCCTATAGCTAGAAATATTGAATATGAATATAAATCTCACCCTCCTATCACTGAATTATTACCCTATTTATAACTCTTTTAAACAAGATCTTGCGCTAAAAAATAGATTTTAAAAATATTTTGATCGGTCCATCATAAATCATAATAGCGAAACGTGCCAGGCCAGTAGTCGACTATCGTGCAAGCGTCAATCACATGACGTGGATGCTGTTTGTCCGTGATAATATTCCGATCTGGATTACAAGATCACTCTGTGACCACTTGATCTCTATATGTTGACAGCTATTGTCTCATCATCCACATGCATATAGAAACCACCTCCTGTGGCGATGCCTTGACTAACGTGGGTGTTTATCCGATACACCAGCCCCTGCATTTTAAAGATAGAGCCTCGCGGGAAGGTTCATGAAAGGATTTGTGTAGCACACGAGACTAGAATATATTCTGAATTCAGCTCAATCTAGCACGTTTATCTTAAAAACCAGTAATTTGAAGTGCGATACAGGCTAGTTTTTTTTTTATTTTAATAAAAACAGTTAATATTGTGTGTTTTTTTTCAAATATAAAGTATGCTAATTTTTCAAATATAAAAACAGTTAATAATTTTTTTTATGCAGTGTAACCTTTTATTGCAGGATAATACCAGAGAAATTCTTAATATATATCCTGCTATTCCTTTTTTTTATTATTTAAATCAGATAAATAAATTAATAACGATTTAGTGCTTGTGAAAATATGATTTTGATTGTTTTGTAAAGTACTTTTTATTTAAAAATAAATTAAAATAATATTTTTTTTATTTTTTTAAATCAGCACATTAAAATATTATAAAAATACTAAAAAAATAATAATTTAAAATAATAAAAAAATAAAAAATTAAACTTTTTTTAAAATAGTTTTAAAATATTAAAACCTTATTCTACCCTGAAAAAGGGATACAGAGATGACGTTGATGATGACAAGACCTGACTCGTCCACCACGTGTATGGAAACTAACACAAGCTCATGTGACAACATGCGTTGAAAAGTTTCGAAGATTTATATATTTCATTCGGTGAGACTATTCGTAGATCGTGGCGTCTGATTTATAACATTTGACCAATCGACATGAAAAAAATTAAGAGACAAAACTTGGGTAGTCATGATCACGATAGTATGGTTCTATCACACACGTCTAGCTTGGTTCCTTTTTTTTTTTTTTTTTTTTTAATATTTTTAAAAAATTTAAATTTTTTTATATTTTTTATTTTAAATTAATATTTCGTTCGTGTTTTTAGATGACGTTAAAAAGTAATTTTTAAAAATAAAAAAATATTATTTTAATATATATTTTTTTAAAAATAATTTAAAAAACTATTGGAAGCAAAACGGACTCTTCGGTTAAATTATTCCCAACCATAATTCAGATTCCAAGACTGGATCATGGGTTGGGCCCACTTTAAAATCTTTAATAAATCTACATCCAACCACCACCCTATATTTTTTTTTAAGCATAGCTATGGGTGTTTTTAGACATTTGGCATAGCTGTTATTATTTTGACCTTTCACGTTCTGTATTATTTTAAATATCATGTTTTTTAATTAAAAAATATACATCTTGTTTTTTAATTTTAATATTTTTATTTATTTTATCTTTTTTAAAAATACATCAAAATAATATTTTTTTTATTTTTTAAAAATTAATTTTGATATCAATACATTAAAATGATCTGAAAACATTAAAAAAATATTAATTTAAAATAAAAAAAATAAAAATTAATTTTTTAAAAATTCTTTTAAAATATAAAAAAAATAGGTCTATAAATCTCACAGGCTTGCAAAGACAGGCCCAGATGTCAAGGCTCTTTTTATCTTCTTACCTAACTAAAAAGACAAGCAATGCATTGTTTGCTTCTTTTTTTTTTTGAGGGAGACAAGCCATTTGCGGTCAGACTCTAGAATCTTATCGTTGTTATGGTGCCAAGAGACTTGGGGTGGGGGTTTTACTATAAAAAATTAATTTTTAATTTATTTTTAACCAAAAAAATCCATAAAAACTCATATAAATCACTTAGCAACTCCAGAACACCTCATAATCACGGCAAAAAAAAAAAAAAGAAAAAGAACTTCATCTACGTTATATATATTTAGAGAGAAAAAACACCTTTAATGAATTCCTCTTGACAAGAAAAACCTGTTAAAACATAAATCTTTATTTAATATGGCCAAAATGTGACAAAATGAAAACTTTCTCTCATCCGCTGTTTTCTGATGAGTTTTCTTTTTTCTCTCTGATTCACGAGCTAAAAAAATTAACAAAATATATTTTTTTGATGAAAAATAGAAGTTCTACAAATTTTGAGACTGTCTGTTTTATATTTTCATCTTTTCATTTTAAATTTTATCTTCTTAATTCAATTAAAAGTTTTATCTCATGGAATTAAATCCAAAAAATAAAACCAAAAAGAAAAAAAAAGTAAGGATGATATTAAAAAAAAAATAAAAAATTGCTTCACCGTTGACAGGAAGGCCATTCTATTAGCTGCGAAGGTAAGCGGCCAGTGGCATTATTTTCTTACATCTGAAACCGTTTTCGTCCTGCGTGCATTTGATTTCATAATTTGTTTTTCAACCCCTTCATGATTCCTGTTTCGTTTCTCTTTTTTCAACCATACGGCGTCGCTGTGGCTAGTGGTGTGCTGTTGAAGTGTCACCTTAATTGAATCCTTTTTCGTCCTACGTGCGTGTTGATTTTGTGATTTGTTTTTTCACATCACATTGATTATATGTTTGGAAATTTAATTTTGTTAATAATAATGAAAGTTATTAAATTCAGCACAATAAATTAATTCAAGACTTTATAAAATTAATTTAATTGACCTAACAAGTTAATTTATAATCAAAAACCAAAACACCAATGATCCAATTTTATTTGCAGTTGACCCAATCCTACTAAATAGCTTCTTAAATTAGTTTCTATCTCAAATACCTTATTATATATCTATTGTTTTTTGTTTTTTTTTTTTTAAAGCAAACAACTATATAAGTGTTATTTTTATTTTTATATAATCTTATATTTATTTTAATTATTTTCTTAACACTGACCGGGTCTTGGATTATTAGTTATTGAGTTAATTCATTTGTTATAATGTTAATATTTTTATTAAATAAGTGTTATTTTTTTTTAATTCTCTGATGCGTGACTCATCTGAGTTTAGATTGAATTTACCGAGTCGAACTCAATAAAATAATTGATTTTTACCATGTCAACTTAAAACACAGTACAGATAAGATTCGGAATCATAAGTTTTTCTAGTCAACTCAAGTAACCAAACCGGTTTATCCAAATTCCTAGAAAAAGACAATCCGAACGGCAAGGAAGACACGATCTTTTGCTCGAGAAAGACGAGGAACTTGGCCAAACGAATATAAAGAAACAGCCAATGTGCTGTCAGCCTGTCGCTACCACTACTAACCACCACTACATTTTTCACTACTTAAAAGAGCCGAAGAGATCTACAATTTTTTTGTACCAAGAGAGCAGCTAGCAGTCTTTTTTGTATCTTAGTTGCTACAATGGATGGAGAGAAATTCTCAGTCGAAGCAGGGAAACCAATTCTATGCAAAGGTAAGCAAAAACCCTTCTCAGCTGTGCGTGTATACACACAAATCTTGCTTTTGAAAATATATGTTCATAACATGTAGCTTGAAACTGTACAGCTGCGGTGGCTCGCAAACCAGGAGAGCCTCTCGTAATAGAGGAGATAATCGTGGCTCCTCCGAGTCATCATGAAGTTCGTGTTCGAATTATCTGCACCTCTCTCTGTCAAAGTGATGTCACTTTTTGGAAATTGAAGGTTTTCATCTTAATCTGATCAATCTCAGAATCTCTTTCTACTTATGGAAAAACAGAAAGCACAGCCACAACAATATATTACAACTTTTATTTTAACTGTGTGCTATTTGTCTGTCACTTGTTGAAGGATCTTCCTGCTGTTTTTCCAAGAATACTTGGCCATGAGGCTATCGGGTAAGTGAAAAAACACCATCCACTTCTTTTCCTCACGCTCACTGGTTCATGGTTTTCATCATTCTTCAATGGATTCCGTTTTCTTTTCCAATGGTATAGTAATTTGTAAATATTTGAATAATATTATGATTACTTGAACGGCAATTCTGATGTGGACTGCATGCTACAAATGGACACCTCTCCCTCACCAATCACCCTCTAGCTAACGTCTAATCCTGACATGAACCGCAATTCAAACTATTCTTAATAGTTTAATCCAAGTAATTTTCAGCATCCACATGTTTCCATTTTCTTAATAGATCCAGGCCCCGAAGGCTGTAGCTTTGACAGCTACAACTAACCTTCTGTTGCCATTGACTGTGCCCTCTCATGGCCAATACAAAACCATGTATATAGAAATACAGTATTGACCGGTGATTATTTTGAAAACAGAAACTTATTTGCCGTTCACGATTCAAAGATTCAATGCATTGAAAAGGGAGTTTAATAATATTCAAATTTGTATTCTTGTCAAATAATCAAACAGTTAATTTTTCCTTCCTAGTGAGCATTGACTGCTTCACTATAAGCTTATCCGAACCAACTCTTTTGCCAGCATAGAGAAGAAGGGGATTGACTTGTTGTTTGGGATCATTTTCGTTTTCTATTTTTGCTTTCGAAAATGTAAAAGTTAATAATGGGGTTTTAAATCCAAATAGAGTGGTTCCAAAACTTATTATAAATTAAATACAATTATTTGTTGTTAAGCGTTGTATAAAACAGCTTTGAGCTTATAACGATAATACTATCATCTTTGATGGGCTCGGATGCGATTTTTTATCTTATTTTTATAATTCATAGAGTATTGAATGCTCTGAATTTTTTTCATATATCACTACCCTACACTACATATGAAGATGACTTTCAGATGATTTCCAAACTTTTTTTTTTTTTTGAGGCCGAGAATTTTAAACTGCGTTTGTTTCATGTAGTGATCAATCACTAGAATTTTGTGGTTTGGCAAAAAAACAGCTGCCGCAAAAAAAAAAAAAAACAAACACACTCTAGTTAGGTGTCAGGTTATAATTTGCTGCTTTTGAGCATGCTTCTGATCATATGCATGTTTGGTCAACTAACACAAGTTCCAATTATTTTTATGTTAATGTAGAGTTGTGGAGAGTGTAGGGGAGGATGTAGATGAGGTCGTCGAAGGAGATGTTGTGATTCCTGTATTCTTGCCAGATTGTGGAGATTGTGCAGACTGCAAATCAAAAAAGAGTAACCTTTGTTCGAAACTTCCCTTCCAGGTCTCTCCTTGGATGCCTAGAGACAAGACCAGTAGATTCACCAACCTAAAAGGAGAGGTTCTATACCATTTCCTAAATGTATCGAGTTTTAGTGAGTATACAGTGGTGGACACTGCCCATATTGTAAAGATTGATCCTTCAATCCCACCAAGTAAAGCATGCCTACTCAGTTGTGGAGTATCAACAGGTACGGGAATCCACTGACTCGTGATATAAAATTACAATCTCCCTTGTTGCAAAACTCTGGCACATTTTGTCTAATTCATGTTTGGTCAAGTCCATTAAGACTAGTGGTGATTTAGTTGAGTTCTCTTGAAATTTTACAGATCTCCAAACTCCCTGCCATGAATTCTTGACTATCTTGCTTACACTGTTTTCAACCATTTCCTATGCATGTATTGTTTGGAGAAACGGAGCTGGTTTTAAGTTATGCATTTGGACAAGATAGCCGAACCTATGTGTTTATCTTCACCTGGAGTTACTAATATGTTTGTGCCTCTGAATGCATCATTATTTATTATTTATTATTTATTAGAGACTAATATAAATTATATTTTAAGATTTCATTTAATAATTTAAGATATTGGATTGAGATGATTTTTTGATATGGTATCAGAATCTTGATGACCAAATAATCACGAGTTCGAATCTCACTATCCTTATTTATTTGATAAAAATTAAACACAAGGTAATATGATCTATGCAAGTTTCAAGCCCAAATAATTTTTACTTGAGGAAGCGTGTTAGAAAATAATATAAATTATATTTTGATATTTTATCTAATAATTTAAGTTATTGGATTAAGATAATTATTTAATGGAATTGCAATATTGACCACGAATTGGTTTTCAGGGGTTGGAGCTGCATGGAGAACTGCAAATGTTGAGGCAGGGTCAACTGTTGTCATATTTGGGCTTGGGTCAATCGGCTTAGCAGTATGATCACTGTTTTACTCATCTATCTCTTTTCTGATTTATATGCTAGGCTGCTGGGATAACGTCATGGCTATTTGGTTGTTCTCTAGGTTGCAGAGGGTGCCAGAATAAGCGGCGCTACTAAGATTATAGGGGTGGATGTGAATCAAGAAAAGTTCGAAATTGGCGAGTACTTTTTATGGGCTCATTGATGCTATTTTTTCACAAAATT